>JGI24158J21664_10005474_pt1 | contig 16599 bp, 12 predicted proteins | sample Ectturendosymbi3_FD_21664 | JGI IMG/M metagenome (IMG submission 21664)
CGTTCTGTATTGTCTGTTTTTATCAACCTGCGTTCTGCAGAGTGTGTGTGTTCATACTACGGACTTCGTGTCTGCTATAAACAAATAAATTTTAAAAAATGAAGGACGACTTTCAAACTGGATTGCTGAGCCAAAGTTTGAGCTTCAAGGCATAAATGTATATCACCCCCATATTCAAGCATTCAGTTTTACAAACGTACAAAAGCAAAAATTTACGATAATCATTGAAGGCTACGGATGACACTGCAGACAAAAATGAATTATTATTGTACTACGCTATAGCAATCAGAGAGGAATTCTTGCGATATTCTTGAAATTAGGCTGGCGCCACCAGGTGGGACAACAACTAGGTGGTGCACCAGAGACAGCTGCGTAAAGCATTACTCCTTTTATTTGTGGTTACAAGCGGTAAGATACAAGTTTGTATTTTACAAGTCACCAACTTCCGTAAGGCCAGCCATGATATGATTTCCCTAGCACACCATGCACATCTTTTGATTAATGATGGACATAGGCAAATCAGAACCGTCGCCAGAAAGTCGTGAGTAGGGGGGCTTTAGGTTTGTGCAGGGAGGGGGCTGACATTCAAATTTAACAAAAATTCCACTGATTTGTTTCATATTTCAATTTGGGGGGCTTGGAGCTTTGTTTGGGTGGGCTAAGCCTACCAAAGCCCCCCGTGGCGACGGGACTGTGGCAAACCATACGGCTTTGATCATATCCCAAATCAAGAGAAATCCAGCGGCTTACCAGCAATTCCATCCATAGAAATGGTCCAGCAATTTTATTGTGCAGTCTATTGCATTAGTCGTGTTAAAATAAACCTCGATAAATTATTTGTATTGTCAGAGCTTTAAAAAAATTCTGAGGAATGGCAGTTGGCTCATCGAACCCATACTGGTTTAGAAAATGTTAGTGTCTGCCCAGCCCTGAACTTCACCGCACGCTTATAACTCACTAATAATCCAGTATCGTTCTCCTTATGTCGCTATTCTGATGACAGTATTTCGATTTGTCGTTGGATCTCTGCCTAGGACCAGTGACGTAACTCGGGGGCATCTGTCCCCGGGTGCAGCGTTTTGGTGGCGCCTAACTGAGGTCGGAATGTTACGTAATAATTACGAAATGTCAAATGCCAACAGATGCAATTAATTACGATTAACGAAAATGTCGAACGCAAGTGACTACTGCTCAGTTGCGAAATTTCATCAAGATCACAATGGCTCCCAAAGCGAATATTTATGAACCTTGGTGACATTTTAAGGTGGAGCTACTGTCTCCAGCAGTCAGCGCCGCCATGTGGTTTGACCCACGGCTGCGTCACAGTGTTAAACATAGTGCATCTCCATGGACATGATTGTCGAAATTCAGGTCACAAAATTGTTAACCTAGAAACATGGGCGTCTGCAAAGATTTTTTCCAGAGGGTGGTAATGTTGACATTTTGCTTACCAGATTCAGGTTGCTATCGATCAGTGGCGGATCCAGGTGGGGTCAGTTTGGGGCAACTGCACCCCAAACGTCTGTGGCGCCCCTTTCGGTGTCTGTGAAAGACGAAGTAGAAATAAGTCTACTTTAAACTAAGGAATGTTTTACACTTCGTTGAACTCGCCAGGCGATTGAGCTAGAGAGCTGTTGAAACCCTCTGAAGTCGGGAGTCTTGTAGTTTGCAAGAAAACAAACGTTTAAATTTTAAATGTTGTTTTTTTTGTTGTTGACATAAGAGTATGTTTATACATATTGTTTGCTTTTGGATGACGTAATCAGGTCCTGGCCACCAACGTCATTTCTTGACTGGAGTTTTTATTGGTAACTAGGCTATAATACGAGTCTTTGGTCTTTCTCTGGCGTTTCTAGTTCCAAAATTATGGCCCATAAACCGCTAGCACCGTAGGGAATTTCTGAAATATTTGGAATTTTTTGGCTATAAATTTGGTCACAAGCCTATTACCTTCTGTAGTTTAAGGTGTTTTCTGTCTGCTGTAGTTGCAGATAAGAAAAAACCGAAGCAGGTAGGAATGCCAGAAATTCGAAAAAAATTCAACTTCGAAGTGGTGATATTTTTTGGAAATGTTCGGAAAAATATTGTGATAACACCCAGATTTTCAAGTCTCGGTCTCGAATTTTTGACCGGGTCTTGGTCTCGAAGTTTAGGTCTCGACAACATCTCTGATCAAAGATATAAGAACAAATGAATGACTTGAAATCATGTGGCAACAGGTTGTTGACTCGACTCCAGTTCACTCGAAGCACATTGCAAAGGCCGGACTCAGTCTCCAGCAATTTAATTTGCGCCTATCTCCAATATAACAGCATGGGACTCAGAAGTGGGACAGACACCTCGAAAACCTTGTAGCTCCATATTCACTGGTGTGGAGTGTAGATTGACTTTGCGATGCGGCATAAGTAACCGTTCCCACTGCCTTGCGCACACCTTATTTCAGCGAACTGAAACAGATGATTCATAAAAAAACACTCCATAGCATGATTGCAATTGCGCAGATCAATCGCTGTCCGAAAAACTAAAATCCTTCACGGTGTCTTTCTCATCGCTGTCAATCTTCGCTCGAGGCGTGACTTTCTTCAGTTTCTTTTTCTTAGGAGGGGAAGGCGCAATTTCCGGTTCTTGTTTTTCAAAGGTCTGCTCCACATCCGAACAGATGGACGAATCGCGTTTCCTCTTTTTAGAACGACCTGCATGATACAAACGCTGGTCATGCCTGAGCAAGGTGGAGGTAAAACAAATAGGCAACCACTGACAAATTCTAATCATTTTTGAAACGACATGAACCTTTATTAAAACAGCTTCAGAAACTCGTGGACACTAAAGTGTGGCCATCCTTTATCTGACCCCGTGCTACACCCTTACGTTATGTACAATAATTGCGCATTTGGCGCTTGCTAGTCCAAACCGTGTGACTATTCACTTAAAAAGTCACCGATTTGGTAACGACAGGAACAAACTATATAAATCTCAGTGCAAGATTAAACTGGTGTTCTAATGTTGTGGAAATGTGAAACACTGTTTATGTCATAAAGGAATTCTTTCACAGCCAAGAACCAGGCACTATGATCTTATCAGAGCATATGTTTCGACTACTAAATAGGCATATCAACTATTACTCAAATAGAATAGAAAAAACGTTTCAAAATTCCTTAAATTTACAGTACAACACAAATTATGAGCAACAGACGAACCAGTACGCCACGTTGTCGGTTCTTCAATGCTTTAGATCAGGGGTTCCCAACCTGGGGTACATGTGCCCCCATGGGTACATTTGCCTATCCGAAGGGGTACATTTAAGGTTACTAAAAGAAGAGAATATATTTACATGATTTATTTCCACATATTTACAGATATCCGTGAATATTATTTTCAAAGTTCATTGTATGCTTATTGTTGGACATATCTATGAATAATCATGATAAAATATTTTGTCATAAGAAATTTTAGGGGTACATGTTCATCTGTCGAAATGCTGAAGGGGTACACAGTCAGAGAAAGGTTGGGAACCCCTGGTTTAGATTAACAACTAATTCTAATATGTTTAAATAATGCATGTCTGTTAACGAGCATGCTTTGACTTCAAAACAAAACACTACCTTCCCCGATCGCTCTTTCAAAGTCAGCATCAATCTCTTCCTCTTCATCCGACTTCATACTACCGAAGAGTTCGCGCATTTCTTCACGGTCCTCCGCTTTGTCCATGTTTGTGAACTTTGCGCGGTCTATCGATGGCAGCTTCTCTTCGACATTCTGTAAAGGTGTGATGTCAAAAGGGATTCTTAAAAAGACCACAGCACACTTCGAAAATGCGGCAACATTGCTGTGTTAGGCATCCACACGAAGTCACAAAAATTCACACTGACGCAACGATGTGGTTATAACATCCGCAAAAGCTATGCACGCGATCTTTTTGACGCGCTTACCCTGTTTTTGTCGGCAATTTGCTGGACCAGTTCGCGCTGCCGGTTCTTTCTATATTGAATAAAATGTTTGTGGAAAGGAACGCCGGCGCTGCGGAGTGAAGTTTCCCAACTTTGCTGAAAATGCACACTGAGATTAAACCAAAGGAAAATAATTGTTTTGCTTTTACTGAACTCTTCCTTATCCATCTTTTCAAACGCACTTACTTCCTAGATATAGTTTACGAATAGCGCCGAGGTATTTGCGATTAGCCAACCAAAAAAGTTATCATTTTTCAACTACCACAGCCGGGAGCCTGAACAAAGCAAGGCCAGTAACGAACAAGCAATAATTATGTTGAAAAGAGACACGAAAAAAGAAAACAAGTAACTTTGGAATACTAAAAAAGTACGAAGAGATCTTTTAAAACGAAAAAGGATGCCAACACTCTAGTGCGTGAATAACCTTGACAATCGGGAGAAATTTTCGACGAAGAGAAGTTATATTTATTACTTTTAACAATAGAGTAGGCACTTGTGCCGGCAAGCGATACGACACCATTATCTCAATTAAGACACGGTCTACATCATGACGCGGTTGTAGAATTTTTTATGAACCAAAAGTAAAAGATGAACAGACTGTTTTTCCGCTTTGAGGTCCCAGCACATGTGGTACTCAGTTTTGGAGAATTATACAGACCGAGACGAACATGGCATGCAGTGTAAAGAAACAAGGAGGGATTGGGGCCATCTAAATGGATGGGTCGTTTACCGTATAAAAACAACTGTTTACAGTGTCCAATAGAATTCGCCTAATAAATCCATTTTGCCTTGAAAATGAATTTTAGCATTAAAGAATCAGTCCAAAATACGAAAACCGCTCATTTAAAATCTGATTTACCACCTAATAAATTGAATGTTTTCTGACTGGGATTATCGCATTGTCAGTTGCCTATAGCCCTATGATGTAATGCAGACAACTGTCGCAATAACAAGTGCCTTGTGTTACTGTGCTGCAGGTACATTTTCAAACATACCATTCTTAATCACCTTGATTTAAGTCACTGCCGCAAGCGCTCGCAGTTACCTTTACACTGTAGTTGTATTGAGTAATGAAAAGGTCGATCTAGGTAGCCAGTGATTCACAAATAGTGTGTTGTGCTTCCTTTTGCACTCGTTTCTATGGCGCCGGTAATTAAGATTAAAATCCACCGCTTCTTAAATGCAATATTGAATGGAGACCGAAGTGGATTTATTAGGGCGAAGTCTGCTGCACTGAAAAATTAATAGTGCGTGACCTCTTCATACTGCCATGCAATGCATTCTGAGGAGGGGATTTAGGTAGGAAATTTTTGCGAGTTACAAGTGATGTGCTTTGCCGTACCCGAACACTGATTTCTATGCATGGATCGTCGTCTTTGAAGAATGGTGAGTTTAAGTTAAAAGATTTGAACAATAAGAATCAAATCACTGATCACCTTTTAAGAGACAGAAAATATCAGCAAGTTCAAACCCAGATATTCAATTACAGCAGAGTCAGATGATGTCAAAGTGCTGCCATGTCCTGAATGTTTTCTACAGAGACCGACTGACGCAAGAAACATTTGCCTTATATATTACATCGCCATACTTTAACATACCCAGACTACAAGATCAAAATAGTTAGGTGGTTCTCGGGAACCTGATAACCAAAAGCTTTCATTATATTTAACTTTCTTACGGCAGTGTGGCACAGAGACAGTGAGGCTGTTCCAAGATGGTGATTTCTGAAAGGATAGACAATATCTTTAGGAGACGCAAAGCCGGGTAAACGAGCATCCTGCACGAAATACTGGAAGCAACGCGTTAGAATTACTTATAGTGAGAACTTTGGTCTTAATAGTGAGGTAGCTGCTCACTGCTTTGTAGAAGTGTTGTTACTAACTGGTTTGGGAACAGAATTTCGTTGATTTTGTATAGCATCATTGGTTTTACGTTGAATTGATGTACTCAAAGAGTTGTCGTATTGCCTATGCAGCTGGTTGTTTTCCATGGCGCCATTTGCAAAAACGCACAATTGCGTTTTTTGTTAGGTTCCGTATGACCTTCGTTATTCGGAGTTTCCGCAATATTTGAGCTTAACAAACACGCGAAAGTGCACACACCAAACAAGCATCGAGACCTGGTCCATTTTGTGCATAACAGAAAAGAAAAATATCAAAGGCAAAAAACGTAATCACAATGACGTGCACAGTATGCTTTACCACAGACTCAAAGTCGCTGAACTCAAATGTGACTTGTGAACGCTGCGCGGCGATGAAGTCGGCGTTCTCTTGAACTTTATCGATGATCTGTTTCATTACCTTGCAATAATTTGGAGTCTGAAAAAAAGTTAAAAACCACTATGACCAAAAACTATCGAATAAGCGTGCTTGAAAACACCTGCAAGCTCATTCGCGCATTTCTACCACAGACACGCCAGCAGTTGAAAGACTTAGCTTACGCTGAGGTGGGTTGGCCTTACCTTGCATTCTTTAACAAATTTCTTGAGCATCACAACGGTCGGAACGCAAAGCTCAGGAAACGCGATGGTGTGCGCTTGAATGTTGAAATACGACATCAGGAGGTCGTAAGCGTGGTCGATGGTTGTGTCCTGAAACGCAAGAGATTAAATCGAAACAGCGATGCTACGCTTGCAAATAATATTATGTACTGCATTTCCAATTGTCGTTTTGTTTGTATATTTTCCAGAATCAAAACGGCACAATACCATCAGAGCCTGGCCGATCGATTTTTGCGAAAAGTAGAGTCGAGATTTGCTTTTTTGCGCTCAGCCATCCAATCAGATGCGCCATAGTGTTTGCCACAAGAGTACAGCCATTGGAATAACAGTCAAGTGTTGTAAAAAGAGAAGAACATCGCTCTTTGAGAAAAAAAAGCAACACAAGTTAAAGACTCACTCTGTACGCTTTCTCCTTCAGCTGGGAATTGGACAACTTCAGCATCGTTTCGAACGGAATGGGCCGAACAGTAACTCCACTTTGTCTGTAAACGACAGTTTGGTGCAGTCAGATAATGGACTCTCGTGAGCAACGCTGAGCAAACGCAGTGTTGTCAACTGCAGTCATTTGCGCACATCCCGCCAATGATTTTGTAAGTGGAACGCTGACGTGGCGCACGACCAACTGCGCGAATCGGTTATTACTCCGTACGTGTTTTCCCCACTGCCTTATAATCGGCTGACGCGAAACCTTAAAATATTTTTTGAACCGCACCAGGAACCATCGATCATCGTCAGATTGCGATGTACTTGTCAACGCATAAAAAGGAGAGCGATGCTGATGCGGGCGAAATTACGTATTCACGTTAACCTGCTCGGGAAACCATAAAGTGCTTTAACAGTCAGTAAAAGAAGGGTATAATGCAATCCTTCATTTGATTACGTCTTCCTGGGATACGTGACATCCGTTATTTCCGGACCAATAACTATTTTTCACTTCGAAATGTCCATTGCTAATCACTTTCGCAACAAAATTGTATATCATACAAATTTCATGCACTCTACCACCAAAAAGGGATTTTTTGTTTGTGCATAGAAAATTTCATGCACGTGTTAGATTCGTTTTTTCTTCATATCAAGTCATGGTGTAGGAAGACTCTACCCATATAAGGTTTCGGTAGTCATATTGGGTTTTGCACTTAAAATCACATTGAAATGTTAAGTAAGGCAGTAAAGTACCCAAAATTTGTTGCACATCAGGTAACCATGGGTGATATAATACCCATATTTCCTATATATAGGCTTTCAAGGACATTTTTGTAAAATAACTCTGGCACCATTCCATTTGGCTCTGAAAATCAGGAAAAGTCATGTAAGCACAGGTTTCTAAAATTTTTCTTAGTATACGAAATCAACAAAAAAACAAGCCCTTCGGTGGTGGACCAACCTGGATTCCTGAGGAGGAAGAGCCGGCAAGTACGAATTAGCATGGATTTCAGAAAAACAGCACAAACATATACGAAGGACGAATTGGAGGCTTACTTTTTCTTGAACTCTTGCAATCCTAGCGGGCACGTTATGGCCGGGAGCAAGGGGATGTAGGTGTCAGTGCAGTCTGACAAGGCTATCAACGACCGCACAACGTTAAAACGCAAAGGATAGAAGCGGGCAGTAGGCATCAGGCTGTTGAAATAATTAAAGCGGATGGTGAGTAGAAAGTACAAGCGGTTCAGTTGTGCATGAATTTAACACGGCAAAATTTATTACACTTGATTGAAACGCGAGTGTTAACAATGCAAGTGTCCATGAAACTCCAATTACGAAAAACTACCACATCAAATAGATATTAGCAAAGCGTCCGATAAACGAACAGTTCACTACGTGATTATGGAGCTGTTAAGTATGAGTGTCAATGCCTTCAATTAATGATGTAGTGAAAAAAAATCGCAGAAGACGTAGTTCTACAACAAAGCAGAATTTGAAAGAAGTGGGTGGAAAGGAAAAAGACTCACTCTATAACACCAAACGCAATCTGCACCAAAGGGTATATCAACGGCCTCAAGGTGTCGTTTGGATGAAGCACGGAGAGGACGCGACACCACAGCCCCATCGAGTGGATGTACTGCCAGTTGTAAACAGCTTGCCTGGTTTCCTGCGCGAGAAGAACTTGCATGAGTTCGGTATGACGTCCGACACACAAGCAGCACGTTCGGTATGACGTTCGACACACAAGCAGCACGGCGGGAACACCAGAGAAGAAACAAACGGTGATACCTTTCTGCATCTCGTTACAGTGCTGAACAAGTCGATCAAACCATTCTAACGATCTACGCTAGTACAAACTGGAAGANGTTGCGAAACGCGCGCGACATCAACCTGTTTTAAAAAAAAACAAAAAAAAACACGCGTAATTACAAACCCTGTGACTTTTCACCTTATTTTGAGTCGTCATCGCTTTTCGGAGATGGACGGCAAGCTGCCGGATGTAAAGAAACGCGAATCTATACGTGAGGTCCGCGTCGACCGCGCATATCTCCGCAAAGGTTCGCTGCATGAAGTTGATCATGGGCAAGGTGGTCGGTGAAGTGAACTTGCTGTTGGCTACGTAGCCTAAGTAAGTTTGCTGCAAAGAAAAAGCAAGTTTTTCGGCTAAAAATCTTCAGGAGGATGAGAAACCGAATGAGCAAGCGTTTGCTAATTGCAGGTGAATCGTCAAGCAGTGAACGTAATGGTAGACTGGAACCGAGAATATGCGGTAGTTTCTTCACAATTTCAGGTAAGTTTAGTTTTCGAAATTTTCAAGTATGGCATGATGCCCAAAAATTTACTCGTTTAAAAAAAAGACATATTTGGGAAAGTACCCCTGGCGCAAATAAAACAATAAACAGAAAAACGTTATAAACGGCCAACGCACTGTTTTATCCCATGGTTAAAAGCTGGACAATCAATTTGTATTCGCCTTCCTATTGTGATTAGGCAACGAGGGCGGAATGGCTCTTAGTTATAAAAATGCTGATTGATCTTTAACGTTTTATGCATTTTAGCGCCGCCGGTACTTCTTTCCTTTTGTCACGCATTTCATTGGGTGCATCACAAGAATATCAACAAATGCGGAATAAGCTTTTATAGAAGCGATGGAGTGTGATTCACCAAATCAAAAACTTAGCAAGACTGAATTTCATGTTTTCCAGCAAAGTTCAGAGCAAATGGTATCATTGCTTCCGTATCTACAAACGTTCCTTAGTAACAAAATGGCTGAAATGTCTGACCTTCATAGTGTTTTCGAGAAAACGTTCCTTGTCCATTTTGATCAACCTCGTGATGCAAAGAAAAGCGAGCACACGAACACTTTCATTGTCGTCCGAGCTCCAACACTTTATCAAATGCTGAAAGAAACAGCACCGTCCGTCACCCACTTAACTGGGGATGAACCGCACACGCAACATTCCTCTACAAGCAGCCGCGCAAATTCATTGCTTTCCACTTCCAGTACTGTTTGACTCAGGAGTGTACAGCCTGCGGCCTTCCATACAAATTTACGCGGCCATGCATTAATAAAAACTCTTTGTCTGCTGTATTAGGATGCTTAGTAGAAAGACGGCCAACCAGACATGTGGAAACAGGCTAAGTTCAGTGTGTGAAAGCAGAATAGAAACAGTGAGAAAAATAAATATGTTTGAACTCATTGGCGGCCGTAATTCAGGAAAGTAAACGTAGTGCGGCCGGCAAAAGCGAAAAGGTTGCGCAGTCCTGGCGTGACTGAACTTAGGGGAGAACCGTGCTTATTTGAAACATTCTAAGCAGAGGAATTTAATAAAAACTAAATAAAGCACATGTGCTCAAGGCCTGATGTTTCCACCAAAGTATGCCTTGGAAATATCAAGCGACGGTTGAGTTGCGAGCACTTCCTCGAAGATGCATTCAAACACAACAAAACGCACCTTATTACCGCGCAAACATACATCGATTACCCTTACGTATACAAGTCTGAGAAACGTGACGTGAACCAAGCAGCTTATCTACAGTTTGCTTTGCTTTGATTTTGAAATCACTACGCGCTCATTTCATAGAGTTTCGATAGAAGTGCGTCAGATTCGAATCCATACAACCATCCTGGTCGAATCTGCAAAACTCAGGCAACCAATGAAAACTCAGCGCGAAGTTGTTCGGTCCGTTCATGACTGTCATCATCGGTCGAACAAAATTAATTCCACGACAATTAGCTGTGGTCGCCTCCACAAAATATCAAAGAAGATCCTGTTCAAAGCATATGAAACGATATCAACCACTTCATTATAGACGTATGCTGTAATTTACTTTAAAGAAAATTTTATAAAACCATACTCGTATCTTCTGTTTGGACGACGATTAAAACTTGCAGCCGATTTTGGAAAAATGGATCAACTGAGAAGGGGATCCCCACCTAGGAAACTTTTACCGACAATCCTATTGCAGGCATGTAGGTTAACATCTTTGAGCACGCGGGAATCGAAATATGGGGTGGGATTCAATACCTTTAACAAGACTTTGGCAATCTTGGGAAACGGCACGAAGTATGGCAGCAGCAACAGAGCATGACGAAGAACCACGCGAACGACGGAAGGTTCCAGAAGCGATTGAGCTAAAACGACGACGTCGGAGAGATAGGAACGTAGATTGTCACGAACTGCAGACCACCGAGAACACGAATTCGGAAGTGGAGGTTTTCTGCAAAAAAGGTTGAAATTGAACTATTGTTAAAGAACAGTAGATCAGTGGTATGACAACCTAGGCTGACTTTGAAACAGACTCGAACAATGTCTTTCTTTTTGAGAAAACGATCAGTACTTCGAACAGCGTGCCACGCGTAAACAGAAACAACACAAATCGATAAAAGTCTGTAAAAGCAGCAGCACGACGTACGCACCGTCTCATGCAATCACGAACGCGGTGGCCGATGAATGAGGCACGCACAAGCAAAGAGCCCCATAAGCGCATCACAACTCACTTCTTTTTTGTCTGCTTCATTTTCTCTGGAAAGTAACTTAAAACTTTCGCCAAAGCCGGTGTCACGTGACGTACGCACATACCGACCACGGAGTTGAAGGTCGCTGAACCATTTACCCTGAAAAACAACGAATTCTGGGGAACAGAAGAAAGAAGAATTTGAACNGTTGCGTGCGTGACGCTATCCCAACAGGAAAGCGATATTATTTNCCAAANTTTTGGCAAAGTCTATCTGTCTAAGTCAGTGGCTCTTGAAGTTTTAGCGCCTCAATATCCCTAAATCAAATTTTCGTCAATCTGGATACACCTTTTTCAACAAAGTTTAATAAAAAACATTGTAAGAAATAAAACAGAACTGGTAAAGAAATATTCGGTAAGTAGTGAGGAAGAGGTTAGAATGAGGACTTCAGTCCGGATTGGGACTTCCCAACACTGTTGAATATCCCCTGGGGGTATTGAGGAAAACTTTGAGAACCCGTGATTTAAGTCATTCCAATGTTTTCTGCAATTGATGAAAAAAAAGCCATCACCACTTCTGATCTTCTAATTTAAAGTGTTGTGCGACTTTTTCTCGCAAACCTTTTCGTTGTCCCAGGACCCTCCACCCTCAGTGGGTACGGCTGCAATTGTTTTATATCAAAACACATAAATTAAAATGAAGTAGCGCCAAATGAACTGGAAATGGCCGTCGTACCAATGGCGACGACCCTATATTGAACATATTATAGCATGCACCTGTATTTCGTGGATGGGGCTGACGACTTCTTTTTCCGCTTTTCCTTTCCATGCTTTTGTCCGTCTATTTCAACCGCGTCAATGCGGACTAGAGAAGCGTGGAAAGCTTGCATCAGATCACGAAGCGCGGAGAGTGAAGGCGGATCCGATGTCAGCCGTGCTTTCCAGCGGTTTAGCATTTTCTCGGTAACTACGATCTGGGAAGTATAGTTACTATTCTACAGCTTCGTAATCCAAAAATTCAAAACTCGTGCAGGCAGTGGTGCTGTTTGCACTGAAATTTGAAAACCAAAACGTTGGCCCAAATTAAAATCCGCACTTATTGCACTGTTTACAGTTTCGCTTGAAGTCAGTTTGTCATAGTGGCGGTAGCCACGCGCACTGGCTTTTGGCAGAAATAAAGTAAACACGCTTGCTGCACTGACCAGTTCTTTTTTCTTTTTGGTTAGTTTCGGTTCATGCCTTTCCTCTGTGTCTTCACTGCTTTCCATTCCTTCATCGTCACCCGATGATGCCACATCCAAATCGCTGTCTGATGCTTCCTGAAGCAAAGCAATGTGATTCAAATGTGAGTTTCCCTACCGGCCATAAACAGCGCAAATGTGACTGCGACATTTTCTTCTACGAATGGCATGGAAAGAAGATAGTCAAGCTCCAAGACATAGCGATGGCCGATCTACCAACATCGGGCTTGTATGGGAATAAAATGGAATGACATAAAAACGTACCTCCAACTCCGCAGGTGGCTTGTGAACGGTTTCGGATTCACTTTCTTCAGATGACTCGTCTAAATCCAGGTCGTTCACATTAAATTTCAATAAAGAAGCATCTTCTTCCTTCAAAAACGGGGTAAATCTAGTAACTTGGAAACTCAGGTTGTTTTCAAACAGTACGCTAAAACACGCATTAACGACGAAGCTTCGTTCACCAGCACACGTCATGTGAGTATGAGGTTATAGCAGAAATGCCAATTCTGTAAAGGTATAATGATGCCATAGGATAGGTCTATCCCAGGGATTCCCAACCTTTTTACTATCTCGTACCACTTGGGTACCCCGTATTGTCAACGCGTATCACTTCTTCCAGAACAACTAATTTGATCGAATCGTAGTTTATTGCAGAAGAACACTGTACATTTAAAAATGTATTAAACACCACAACCAAATTTAATGAGATTTTTGTTTTTGTTTACTTTCCACCAATTGGTCGATGCGTGGCGTAAATTTGCTAACAGCGCATCGAAAGTCATAATGCTACGAAACAATAGGAATAGGAGGCTACAAGAAAATTTATTTACTTAGAAACAATGCCCGATACGAAAACTAGAAAGCTGTGGAATTCAGGTTTTTGTGAAAAATAGAAGTTACTCGCGTACCACCTGGAAGACCTTCGCGTACCACAGGTTGGGAACCCCTGGTCTATCCAAAAACAAATTGTGTTTTCCGCGCAGTCTGAACAAATTCCCGTGTGTTACCTCAGGAGAAAAGATAGGGCTCACGATATAGGCCGCTTCTGAGTCTTGGTTAAGAAGATTTTTCATTATTACTCAGCCTACCGCCAATCCAACAACGAAAATTACTAATCGGAAATTTTGTTTGTGCGGAGCACTGCGCAGCAATCCACTTTAATCGATTTAAGATATTTTGGACTGTGGGATGTAGACTAACCCGTGTTATTCAGCAGTGCAGATCTATGCGTTTTGCACATAGCAACACTGATCATGCACTGGTTTGATGCAAACTCAAAGTGCTCTCAAAAGCATTCCTCCCCTCCACACCAAGGTCATTCCCCAAAATTGATGTCAACAACACCAAAGGTCCAATTTGCATCACGAGTTCAAGCTGGTATCAACAACTTCGTAAGCAAATAAGTGGTCGGTGAGTAGCACCACATCCCAGGAACGACATCTCGAGACACCCATTTGTATCCGCCGCACAACAACTCATCGGTTCAACTGATGACGGCAACAACGTAAGTGCGGCGCTCTGGGTGGATCCCCGATGGAATGTGGAGTGGTTGGAGAATACAATGATACTCTGTACTTTCATCCCCGGTACCGGCCCCCACTCTCCAAGAATGGCTCTGCCAAGAACAGTGTGGGTCCGGCTTAACCGCCTTCGCACCGGTGTCGGATGTTTTCGCTCCTGCTTACGCAAGTGGGGTATGGCCCCTTCACCGGCTTGTGAGTGTGGCGCAGAAGAACAGACAGTTCACCATATTATTCTCCACTGTCCAATCCATCGACCGCCCCATAGAGTGCATGGCCTGACGGTCCTGGACGATGATACAATCGAATGGCTGCTCCTGGATCGCTAACGTTGCTATTTTGTCATACGAAAAATAACTCCGGGTGAATTTCACCCATTTAAAAAAAATAAAAAGATACTTTCTTTCAATTAAGGTTGATGACAAAAACTACACTGGAAATGAAACTCTTATTCCGTGGTTTGTGCACTAATACAGTTACTTTGTACTTTAATTTGATGCTGTTACTGATGATAAGCAAAACCACACCTGACCGTGGAGAAATCACCCGGCGTTATTATTCCACAGAAAAGAAACGAAAATCTTATATAAAAAAAACGGCACGAAAAAATATACTGGATTTGAAGAACCTCTCCTGCTCTATGCTGATGTAGAAGCACGCCCTGAGTGAATTACAGTCCTTATTGCCACAATTACAGCCCTACATCACACGGAAAAAAGCCACACTAACCATAACGTCGGGTGATTTTCAACCGAAACCACAAACTTTTCTCCATAGTGGAAAAGTCCGCATAGTGAGCTCGACCTTTCGCACACCAGACAAATAGTCAGACAAGCAACTGCAGCTACTGATGGGTGGCGCGCGCTGCGGCACTTGCTTACGTAAGAACCACGTGGTCACCCCACGTGACCGGGAGGTAATCACCCGGCCTTAGAGATCCAGGTTTTAACACCTGCCACGAGATCTAGTGCAGCCTGGCAGCGGATAGCAACTCGCTCAAACGATGAACAAGTTCGCGCTTGCACGGCAACTTAGCAGATCTGAAAGATGCAGGCATTGTTACTGTGTATAGGAACAAGGGTAAACGCCAAGAGCGTACCAACTACACTTTAGACCCGATATAACGCGGTTTGAGTTGGACCCCGATTTAGTATTTTATTACGTTACGTAATGAAATACCTCGGTATAACTCACTTACAACGCGGTATAACTCACTTACAACGCGGTCTGATGTTGTGGATCCCGACATCCGCGTTATATCGGGTCTGCAGTGTATCAGGAAATCTTCACCCCTGACCACGGTTGGGAAACTTCCGACCAGGGTGTTACTTATCAGAAGACATGCCAACGAAGTTTTGCTTGAAGATCAGTGTGGATTTGCTCCCCCCTGATCCACTATTCTCGCTCAAATTACATCAACAGATAAAGCATTATCAACAAAAACCTCTTATGTTATATTACGGTTGATTTTACGAAGGCGTAAACCTTTAAAATTTTGCACAACCATAGCTCGCCAGCCGATTGAGGTAGAGAGCTGTTCAAACCCGCTGAATATGCGGGAAGTTTTATAATTTATATTTTTAAAAAATTGGAAATTTTGGATTTTGTTGTTTTAGTGGGTGACGTCATAATGGGGGCAGGTTTACGCATTTTTGGCCAAGGTCACCGGGCCCCAACACCATTTTTGACTCAAGTTTTTATTGGAATCTAGGGTATAATACGAGTCTTTAGAGTCCTTGATTGGCTTTCTAGCGTTTCTGATACAAAAACCATGGCCAAAAAATAAAATTTTGATAAAATTCAAGTGCCGCGAAAGGTAACATTGGCCATTTTGACTGAAGGCCATAACTCGCCAGCCGATTGATCTAGAGAGCTGTTTAAACCCTCTAAAGATGCGGAATGCGTTGTTCGAGTTTTAAAAAATGGAAAATTTTGGATTTTTGTCGATGATGTCATGATGGGAGTAGGTTTACACATTTTGGAAGACATCATCGGGCCCTGGGCACCTACGCGAAGAGCCAATTTTTGACTCAAGTTTCTGTTGGAAACTTGGCTATAATACGAGTCTTTAGCGGGTTTGACTGGCGATCTAACGTTTCTGGATAAAAAGTTATGGCCAAATAAAGGCAAGTTAAATAATTCATTCCCTAATGAGTTCCTAGGGAATTGGCTAATTAATTCGCGAGCTAAGAGCCGCATCAACTGCCCTCCATACACCCTATTGGTGATGTCCACGCTGTCACAGGGGGTCTGAAATTCAGTTCCGTCGCCACGGAGGCAGGGGCGTAACGAGATTAGATGGCGCCCGGAGCAAAAACCAAGTTTTCCGCCCCCATGTTCCAACCTGAGCTTTTCGGAAGCAAATTACTGTATTGAAGCAAGTACTTGTGACATCTTCATCAACATTAAAAAAGCCTTCAAAAAACTATACATGTTTTATTTTGAGACGTTTCGGATTATTCTTAATCCATCTTCAGTCAAAAAAATAAAGCAACACTTGGCAATGT
>JGI24158J21664_10005475_pt1 | contig 16598 bp, 9 predicted proteins | sample Ectturendosymbi3_FD_21664 | JGI IMG/M metagenome (IMG submission 21664)
TAGGGTTTCAGGTTTAGGGTTTCAGGTTTAGGGTTTCAGGTTTAGGGTTTCAGGTTTAGGGTTTCAGGTTTAGGGTTTCAGGTTTAGGGTTTCAGGTTTAGAAGAACAAAACAATTAAAATTTTTCTGAGTCAAAACAAATTTATTGAAGCATGACAACGAATCAGAACCTAGTCGGCTGATTCCTCTAAACCTTACAGAAAACCTAGAGCATTTAAATGTTTTTATTTGCGAACGTAAGAAAAGTTTGAAGTCAATATTGCTGAGTCATCAGCAAACTATTCATGCAGCTTTTGACAGTGGCATTCAACTTTAGAGTCCGTAGCAACATTCTGTCTTCGCAACAGTATTCAGTCTGAGTTGCTTTCATTGCCAGATAGAATGCTTTTCTTGTGAGAAGTTCGCAATAGAAAAGAAAGTGCCGTGAACAGGTAGCCTAAAAAAACATTCCGCAAACGCCGTAACCAAGAAAAGGAAAGGCCGTGACTAGGCATCTAAGTAAACAATAGAAAGTCGAAGGAAAAGTAAGCTGCAAACAGTAGAAAGCTAAATGCCGTGAATAGGTATCTAACTCAGGGGTCGGAAACCTTTATGGCTAAGGGAACCATGAAACGTACATATTTTTAATTGCATTTCCGTGAGAACCATGTAATATTTTTCAACACTTCAACTAACTAACTAACTAACTAACGTGTGCATTTTCAAGCAAAATCAACAATTTTAAACAATGGTAATTGTCTGAATTTTCTCTTTTACAACATGCTTCCTACTGTTAATGCGACTTCTGGTGCTGCATGGTGTGGCTGATGGCTTTGTAGTCTGCAATAAATGGGAAATTACAGAAGTTTCATTCATAACAATCGTGTTAGGACAATATCAAGCGAGCCCGATGCCGTCATCAAAAGAGCCACATCTGGCTCGCGAGCTATAGGTTTCCTACCCCTGATCTAAGTAAACATTCTAGTGGTCTAGTGGTAAGTGCGTCCGCTTCGTTGTCGGATGGTCGAGAGTTCGACTCTCGGCCGTGCCGTGTCTTACCAAGACTTTGCAAATTGGTACTGCAGCCTTCTTACCACACGCACGGTGTGCGGAAGAGCTGCAAGGAACACACCTAGAACGCAAAAACAAACCAGAAATTGTACAAAATCAGTCGTGACGCTACAAGACCATTGCAGTTACACAGCGCCAACAACAAATCACCATATCAAAAACAAACAAGCTTTGCATGGACCAGCCCGTGGACTAGTGGCAAGTGCGTCCGTTTCAATGCTGGTAGACCTTTTTTGTACAGGTTTTATCAAGTGACTTTTTTAACTATTTTAGTTGCGTAAATCGTCCCTACTTTGTCAATGAACTATGGAGTTTAAATGGTACTTCGCATGCGGAGGGAAGTGATGATGTTGCTTCAGTGCACGCCGATGTTTACGTGACATTTTCTGTGGAGAAGTAGGTTGCTTTGTCTGTTTATGTGACTTGGTTTTCTTGCCGGTTTTCAACACTATTTTCGAAGGCCTTGGCTGCATCCTAGCGGTCCTTGCCGTCATCCTCTTTGTCTGCTTCGTCCTTCCCGTTTGTAGACTTGTTCTGAGAGACCAGTTGGTGGAAGCGGAGTTGAACTCCAGCAGTGTATTCCCAATAGGCGAAGCAACATCAATCAGGGTGAGTAATGTCGTTTGGCAAAGGGTAGAAGAAAGTGTATATTTTGTGATAATTATTTTTCCGAGTGTGTTTCCTCTGCATCAACAACATCACATGTTTGACTTTCAGGGCTACTTCACCAGCAGCTCTCCAGCAGATCTTTGGACTCGGGGTTTCTCTCGCGGATCGGCCTGAACAGTGCACCACCATCGCTTTTATTTTTATTCTGACTTGTAAGCTTTTATTCTTGGTGGCTTTGCATCAATAAATCATGTTAAATTAAGTGGATAATATGGCTCGTGATATTTCGTGCCGCATAACTTCAACGCGAGGTTGATTGCCACGGATTTTAACAGTTGCTGTCCAGGGCATAGTCTACCGACCCATTGGCGTATGTGTGGCGTGTTGTCAGTTGCCGCAGTCAATAAAACGGGAAACGTATTTGCTGGGCGGAAACAGGAGCGTCAGGTTTGCTATTAGTTTTCAACCATACGGTTTTGTTTCCTTGTGCTCATCTTACCGCACATCTTGGTTGCATGCAGACAGCTTTCATCCATACATGTTGCTTGAGCTATATTACTCAATTCTGTAGCGCTTGCATATACGATGCCTAGGGTAGGTGTTGGTGTTGCTGGACTGGGCATCGATTTTTCAAGGAAGCTCCAAACACTGCTGCATCATACGGAAACGCCAGCGTTGCATTTGCACAGGAGCGTGCAAAATCACAATCCCATCTACATTTATGAGCGGTGGTTGTCAGCAATCGGAGCGGTTTAGCTATTTATCGTTGAGGCTGTTCTTTTGTTGTAGGTGCTTAATCTACGAGGTTTTCGGTTTGCGTGTATTTCATTATTATCGCTTAAGGATTCCTGTCACGCCCTAATTTAAGTAATCACTGTGTTCGTCTTCGTTGAACTATGAGCTGCAATTGGAAAACCAGCAAAGGGACCCAGCTAATCTTGTGCAGTTTACCAAGATCTGACGATCGTGAAGTAAATAGCCCAAATTCTTAGCATGAGCACACTTTTGTTTTCAAGTTGTCATTCCGGATCAGAACCAGGATCTCTACAGAATTGACAATGAATTACTTTTTACAAACACCCACTGATCGGTCAAACAATTTTGAGATTTTTTATCGTAACGCAAAGCAACTACAGTGTTGCAGTCATAGCGCTGCGTTGCACGGAGCTAGTCAAAATGAGAGCCGAAACAGCGTCTCCCCGCACACTACAGATGGCGTTGTCCAAGATTGTATTGGCACCGACGGAACATAACCCGCAAAATCTAACCCACTGACGGCCCGTGTACTGAGGACGTTTTTTCCTTTTCAATACGGTCAGCCCAAACCCGCTAAACAAGTATCCGGCTAACTAGGGTGGCCAGATGTATTTTGTAAGAATACCAGCTATATTTTTCAACAGTGACAGATCTAGGCTGCATTCGTGCCCATATTCAATGACACTGGATTCTCGAATAACACTTTTTGAAAAGAACGCTTTTTTGACAATGCAATTATTTTTCATGTTTCTTTACAACTTCATGAAGCTCCCACAACGGTTGGTTTGAAAATGTTTCAAAGAGCGTATAAACGTTCGCTTTCTGAGTATAGTCTGTACCATAGACTATAGACTCTATAGACCTATGCTAAGCATTAGCAAGCTGACCTATTTTAAATGAAAAGCGATAATTGCAGTGTTTAATGTGAAGGGGTTTTCTTAAACTCTAAAAAAATAATACCCTTAGTAAAATTCCAACAATACATATTGTATATCAGCTTCTGAAGTGAACATCTTTCCGAACAATTTGATAGTATTTGCTTTTCTGCGATAGTAGTGCCTGTATGAGCATTATAACACAACTGATAAGTTCTTGCGTGATACATTCACTTCAGTTTGCAACAAACATCTTCTAGATCACCTGAAACTCTTGAAAAAGGTCTCACCTGAAACTCTTGAAAAAGTTCTCACTGCATTCTGGACCACTAAAACTGGCTGAGAGATGTCTTCCCGATTGATTCTGACCCTTGCTTGAGCCAGTTATAGTCCGCTGACGAAGAAATGTGTCTGTTCAATGCAGCTCACGTGACTGTGAAAGGTTCGCTTTCTACAATGTCACTGTCGTCTTGTCCATTTCTATGATTTTCCTGCATTCTGTTTCCAATAGCCTACAGTAGTAGTTCAGACAACAAACCCATCTGCGCCAGTTGCACGGCTAATTGCCAAAAGCAATGCTCATACAGATTACGTTTAGGACGACAGAAGATGCTAAGTATGACTGAACAAAGGAAGAGTGAAAACGGAGAGACAATAAGCGTTGTTAAGGCAGAAGTAACAATTTGCCCTTTGATGAACTTCGTTGAAGGAACTGTCCTATCAAGATTCACTGCTAGAGTCAGTAGAATTTGAGATGTTCTGCGTTAGTTCTTTTTCCAGTTACTGAAAATTATTTAATTTCAAAATACCGGCTTCAGGTACTGGTCTTTAAAATACCGGCTTCTTACCGGCCTCTGCTAAATTAGCAGTAAAATACCGGCCAGGCCGGTGAAATACCGGCGACCTTATGACTAACTCACAAATATCAAAGAAACAATTTAACGGTTGCATTGATAGTTATTTGTTACAAAAAACATTAATTTTCAAGTGACTAGTCGCCACATAGGCGAGGTGTTTCACTCAACATCCACGCCACCGAGTGGTTCTAACTCTAACTTTGTAAAAGATTTTCATCTTTAGCGGACAGTAGCGGTCCAGTGAAATTATACCAATAAGAATATCGTTAGGTCCGCTGATTCAACCTTAACGGCCTGTCCAAAAACCGGACCATTAGCGGCCCGTGCCATCTCTACCGCAGCCAGCGATAGAGATTCCCCACCAGTGCTGCAGAAGCCCTTTTGCAAAAATCGCTAGATTCACAAAAAATATTCACTAGATTTGAAAAAAATCACTAGATTTAAACTTTCTGCATTTACTTTGACAGTTTTTCTTAATCATTTATGCACTTTATTGCCCGAAAACCTATACATCGCTTGCAAGTGTGCTAACAAAGCCTGGGAAGTCTTATTCCAACAATCTTCATGCTTCTTTCAAGAGTTGAAATCTCGTGGAGTAATATAGATCAATCCACCTAATTTTTAAATCAATATATTTCTACTGCAGTGATTCTGCAAAGACATGAGGGTCATAGACACCATTACAGAAATACACAAAAGTGGAAGCAATAGGAAACTGAGTTATAAAAAGCTTGCTGTTCTGTTGGTGCAAATATTCTCACAACGATTCACGCAATGAATTGTTTACAGAAAAAACCGTTGAGAAGTTAAAAACTAGACAATTACTTAGCTTCTTCAAACACATACTTTGCAAACTATCACTAGATTACAGTGACATAACTCTAGGCCAGTCCAAAAATCTGTAGATCTAGTGAAAAATCACTGGGTGTGTCACCAATGCTCCTCACTCGCCCAGGTTCACTTGACCACTTCTGTCACGAACTCAGCGTTGTAAGTGACGTAATCACCTCGCCACAACTAGTTTTCACAAAAGCGACGCTAGTTACTTGAATACAGATACATTGGGGTCATTAGGCAGGGGAGCTTTGGTCACCCCTGTATCTTGAAATTCGGAATATCCTGACACGTTTTCAACAGAAGATTGTTTTGTTAGTTTTGAGCTTGTAAAAAGAAATTCCACCATTGTTGTCCTGCCCAGCAAAATGCTTTCGGCCACCACCTGAAAAAAATCCTTCCGACGTCCATGTACAGACACGTGCCAATTTTATCGAATCATCGCAATAACGAAAACAGAGCCTAGTCGGCTGATTCATCGAAAGCTTACAGCAAACCTAGAGATTTAAATTTTTGTTTGGAAATTTGTTTCAAATTTTTTGTTCGTTGCTATTCTCATGAAGTGTCACGAAGCATCCAATATTATTTGTTCAGCTTAAGTACGATTTAGTTCTTCAAGGCTATTGATGAACATGATCGAATTTCTTTTCAAACACTGCAGCGTCACTCTTTTCTACACTTTCAGTATTCTGGCGGCCGTTACTTCAGTCGCAGCTCTCATGAAATTTATGATTCCATCCATATAGAGCTTCATTGCTTTGGTGACGATGGCAATGCTGTGAACCAAGTTGAGGAGAGAGGGTGGAACTCCATAGCACGTTCATCAAGAAAATTTACCCAACGGCCCCATCCCAAGTGAGTCCGTAGTACGGTACTTGTTTTTTTTTCATCTCGAAATAAAACGCCATCACTTTAGTCTGTTTGCGGAAATAGTCTTTAAAATTTAGACCAGAACTGCAAAAGGATCTATTGTTTCATCGTTTCATGCTTGCTGGGTGCAACGGTGTCAGTGTTCACACTGGAACGATTACACAGGTCATAGCTACCACTACGTATCTTTGGTTGTTGAACTTACTTTTTGACTGACTTTATTTTTTAGGTCTTTGCGTCGTACAAAGGTGCAGTATTTCTCCAACATTGCAGCTTTTCTCGCTCATTTGAGTTACGTGTTTTCCATTTCGCTCACCAAGTTATAAGTGCTGCTTGCATTTCCAAGTTTAGCAATGGAAACAAGTTACCGAGGTTCCTTACGATTCTTCCAGAAACCTTGAAACGATATTTTTAAGAATAGCTGGAATTAATATTTCGAAAATGTAATGTTTCATTACTTTCCAATTTGAGTTCATAGAATTGTTTGTTGTTCTGTGCCTGTTTTTGTTTCTATTGTGCAATGTGAATCAACGTTTCTGTGCAACAATGACGACAAGACTTCAATACACAAGAGAATCTAAAGCGTTGCAAATTCGTGGATTTTTATTTTCAATTTTCAACTCACCATAAAAATAGAAAGAATAAACAAAGATTCTTGAACCTGTCTGGGGGACAATAGCTCAGTGGTGAAATGTCCACCTCCCAATTGGAAGGTTGGGTTCTCGATCCACGACAACTGAGCGAATTGTCGTAGCGCTCCTTGGGCAAGAGCGTTCACCTCAACCGCCCGTTAAAAAGCACAATTCAGGCTTCGGCCTGCCGCTAATTGCCGTCACCAAAATTACCAAAAAAATCCTGTCTCACTTGGACAAATTCCCGTGGTTTGTGTCTTCCGACGTCAAAAAGGACTAGCTTTTTAATTTTGCATCTTCCTTATAACTGGCAGTTTTGGAGGATTTCACAAGCACGCTGTTACATATTTTAATGTATAAATTTTAATAGTTCAAGCAAAAAAACTACTTTCACTATTACGCAATATTACTCAAATCACCACCTGACGTTACTAGTTGGATCCACCGTTGAGTCTAATTGCGTTTGCAAGTACACGCAGGGCCGTCGCCAGCGGGGAGGCCAGTGGTGCCCGCCCTCCCCATTTGAAATCGCTGCCCCCCATTTCACGTTTGGCCTCCCGGTTGCTGCATACATCCAATACTCTATTTTAAAAATGTGGCCCCCTTTCTGGTTTTTGGCCCCTCTTTTTGGTTTTTGGCCCCCCTGCTGCTAAATCCTGGCGACGGGCCTGAGGGCCTGAGTACACCCCGACAAAATCAAATCCACTATAATGTTCACTGGATTAGTTGACTCTGTCGATCCGGTCCAATGTCGGAAGTGTACTGAGCATTGTTGCATTCCGCGGAATAATTCAGGTTGCAACGAATGTGAATCAAGTTCAGCTGCGGAAAAAATGTGAAAAGAACACGAGTTTACGATTGCGAAATTTCCGAAATTCAGCATGATTCGATCCAAACCCAAACATCAATATCCATATTCGATCCGAAACGAAAAAATTTGTACAATCAGTTTTGGCGTAAATCAATACTTATAATTGAGAACCTTTTAAGTAGAAAAATGAAGTGGAAATATGCAGTAATCCGAACTTCAAGCAGAAGTTACTAACAAAGCACAATATTAAGGAAAAGCAAAAAATGCAAACGGTGAAAAGCATCTCTATACACAGGAATGGTGGGGTGAGCAGTTGGAAGAGCGAAGAGTTATACAGAAAAAAGAGTCACCATGCGCAAATTGCAAAAAATGGAACAAACATAAAAACGAAAAATCAGCTGGCTTATTGGAGTGCAGGCCGAACATCACGCCGATGACTTAATATCAATTATTACACCGCTAACGTGTTACCTTGTTGGGAAAATTACTAAGACAAAAATAGACCATTTGATGGCACAGACCGAAAACAAGTAGATCAGACCAGGTAATTCTGAAACCTCATATATTCCCATTTTGTTAGCAATATCTCAGTATCATGAGAAAAAACGCACAAGAAGAAAGGTCAATACTTTAAAACAAGATCAGTGATGTTCAAATTGGCGCCGATGCATTTATATTTACCAAAATCTTTGCGTTTCTGTACTAATGTATCGGATGTTATCAGCTTTTTGCTTGTCACTTCACAGAACTGTAAGAGATGAGGTCCGCGGATTCATCGCTCAAAATCTCATACCAAGTAGGCATGCTGCACCTTTATTCCAAGTGCAGTGCCCCCACGATAATTAGATGCTCTGCGAAACGACAGAGTACTAAATGCAGGTAAATTAGCTATGCAATAATACGGCATGAGTTAGGCGCAAAGACTCAAAGTATATCATCAAGATGTACTGTAGTGGTTAACAAAAAAGTCTAGAACAGCCTTTAGCTGAGCGTGCCTGCTGTAGCATGATGAAATATAATGCCGAATGAATCAGTTTAGCCTGAAGAGAACCCTCACTTTCATACTAAAGATGGTCTTTGCGACAAACTATTTAATCGCTTTGTTTTTTATTCATGAATTTTTTGCTCTAGCAAATTATTCATGAATTTTTTGCTCTAGCAAAATTTTTTGCTCTAGCTATTTAATTCAGACTGACACACCCTACAAAATATGACAAATCATGCAGAAGTGAAGTGAACGCTAAGAGGAAGGCTAAAGTACAATATAAAATGTGCGTAATGAGTGCTACGAGAGCTAGCCGGTTGAAAAGAGCTATTGTACTTTTGATGTGAAAAATATTGAAGGTCAAAGACCTTACGTCACGCAAATTTACGTGAGAACGTTTATGCAATGCCAACTGTCCTGCTGAAATAACAAGATCACCTTCGGTTATGCTCGTTAGATACACGATACAATGTGGGTCAGGCTATCGTACCATATGTGCAAAGGATAAAACGTTATCTTGTTATGCGACGCACTGCTGATATGCGTACCTTTACCTCGGGCGAGCTGGATTGTGAACTGCATTTGATAAACTGCGGTGTATGAAGTTGGATCGGTGGGCTTAGCACATTTATCATAATAGCGACTAGATATGAGTACTAGCGGTAATGTGCGCTGGTATTACAACTGTAGAAAGGTTGTGCTGGCCAATAAGAGCAGTGGTCCCGAACCACTGGGTCGCAAACCAGTACAGGGCCGCGAAATTATAAAACGTATACTGGTGGTAACATCATACGCTTTCCGGGCATTTGATTGGTCGATTCTTATCTTGAAAGATCAACTATCCCGGCCCGCGGTGAAATTATCAAGCGTTGACCGGCCCGCGGTTACAAAATTTTGGTGACTGACCACTGATAGAGAGTACACACAGCTACTTATGCGTGACGCCTAAACTGCATTTGTTCCAAGGAATCAAAGCGTTTCGCTTAAATGACAACATGCGATAATTTGCTCAATTAAATTTAAAAATTAAGTCAGCTTTACCTTTCAAAAATACGATACGATGTACAGTAAATAGTTGTCAAGCTTTTTATCGTTGTGCTTAGCAAGTGGTAACATTAAGGGCGAAGCAGTAAAATTAAATTACAACGGCTGTGGTAAGAAAATAAAACGTATGACAAAATTTGGGCAATGTAAGCTATTTTGTCAATGAGTTATTCACAGATACAAAAGAAAAGGATTGTGGATCGTGGAAAATTACTTTTGATAATATATTTACCTACTGACCATCAAAAAGCGTAATAAGCTGTGGGCTCAGGGCTTTTCCGAATAAAAATTGTATATTCATCGTCAAATCAAAAGCAAAGAGCATCATGCTGCACTGCCCAAGAATCGAGTCGTTAAACACGAATATCATGCTCGCCGTTGAGATATCCTTCCAGTGGCAGGCACATTTTTATTCATGCTGCACATATTTTTAGTTTCCAAGCTAAAGTGGCGACATCCTCATAAAATGCCCGCAGAAATGTTTACGCCATTTGTGTTTTAGTCCTGCAGTTCCTTGATTGAAGCATTGGTAAGACACTCCATGGTGCAGAAGCACGAGTGATTCGAAACATTTCAGGCTGAGAAGAAGGAATCGCAACGTCGCGCTTAAGAGTCGATCGCAGGTGCCTGAAATACAAACGTGTTTCAATCTTCTTATAATAATTTCTGCTCATAGTTTTATGAAACAAAAGAGAGGATGCGTATCTCGTGTATGTATATGCATGAACAAGTACAATATTTACATTATAGCGTAACCCAATACGAAATGGATTTTTTGGGTGGTTGGTTTAGTGGAAAATTGTCAAAAATGTGATTTTAGCTAACCCTTTTTGCATACCCATCATCGCATTTTTTCTATAACGTACTCGTTGCAAAGAAAAAAACGTCACATTAAAAAACAACATTCGACTGACAATGTGGTGAAGATCACATTATTATTATTATATGCAATTTGCTTCATTTTCCACATTTAACTGTTGGAATTTCTTTTTTAATGAGTATTTGCAAGAGTACTTGTTGCGGACAAACGCACAGCGTCTGCTTCTGAAACACGGCATGTTGTTTGCTGCGTTTTCTATGCAACGAATCGCTTGCTAGTCGAAGGACTCAAATGCCAAAATGCTGAATTTATGTTATTCATAAGCTTACGAGGTCTGGAATTAGCACGAAAGTGCAAACTTTGAAGGAACTTCACATGCTTGGGTGTTTTTTGCTTTGAAACATTTTCCCAAATTCGAATATTTAGGTTTACCAAATAAAAACATCTTACCTGTTCAATCATTTTTCTTCTACACCTGTCTTTCGACCCTTCTCTTTCCTCTAGAAGACTGAAGTCATCAGCAGAACCATAAATATGTATTGCTCTTTCGAAAGACGACCTTGCGTCTTGCGTCCTAGAGTTCTCCAAGTGCAAATCGCCAATATCTTCATATATTCTTCCATACAAACTGCATTTTTCAACCTCTTTTTGATGGGTTTTTTCCATTCGTGTGAGACTTTCTTTGAGGAATGTTTCAGCATTCGCGTATTCACCGATTGCTTTTTTGCTGAAACTTATGAAGCGAAGAACGTCGACAACCTCCTTGCATTTCATCTCATTGTCATCAGTGGCGACTTTTTCCATGTCGTCTTTAATTTTTCGCATGACAGGGACCACATGATTTTGCATAGTTGTCTTTGCTATCTTGTTGGCTTCAATGAGCTTTTGGCTTGCATCATGGATTCCGCCAACACACAAGCGCATACCCTCAAGGCTCTTTCTTTCCTTGTCTTCGTTTCTGTAGAGGACAGCAGCTGCATTGTACAATGCAATCGATTCAGCAAAACACTCATCACCTTGTTGTGCCCTGGCATATTCTTTGAGGTCTTTCACTCGAAAATGGTGTTCAAAACGAATACATGAGCATATCTTTTCGTTGATTCCTTTTGCATCATCTATTCGGCCTTCGGCAAGACACGTTTTGTATTTTTCAAGGAGCCGCACGACTTTTTCATTTGGAGCTGTAGCGTTTGCTGTGCAAAGTAGTACTTGGATTGGATGATGGCATTATGTTATTTCCGAGTCAACAATATACGAGCATAATGCATAACTGCGATGTCGGGAAAATTTGTGAGAAAATACAGATAAATTTCCATTTGCAGGTAAATGCAGATAAATTTCCATTTCTTACGCACATCTGTGATAAGTAATATTACTACACTTACCTGCACGAAATGCCTACAATTACTGCATTATGCATTATAATGTCAGCATCATACCTAATGAAGCAGGTGAACTGGAAGGAGTAGGAGCGATTGTCGCTTCTGGAGATCTGTGTTTTCCTTCATCAGATTTCTCGAGACGTTTGCCTACTGTGAAAGAATAAGTTGAAGTTCAGTTGATGAACATGTTGTCAGGAATGCAGGAGAGAAAGCGACGACTATAGCTTTCATTGGGTCACTGTCCCCACAAGTTTATGTAAAACAATGAAATACAAGGGAAACACCATTGCGAAAAACAAAAAATTGCAAATAAAAATAAGAACGTTGCGACAAACTAACAACAGCACACAGCGAACAAAGCAAAAGCACGCTTAGAATTCAATCAATTGAAAATTAATTTTGCAATTGCAGTAATCAGCATCTGAAAACACTCAGCTTACATATATGTTACCCCCACACCAGAGTTATCTGCTCAAAAACGCAACATGGCAGCTCTCAAAAAGTTACGATCGCCACTCAAACCTACCTGCGCAAAAAGATAACATAGCAGCTCACAGCCAACCACGTTACTGCATAATAAACTTTTGACTTGGTAAAGAAGTTTCCTAGGCTATAAAGTGTCTCCATATAGATATGTTTCGGAAACACTTTCACCGCTAAAAGTCTATTCCATTTGGAAACATTATTCCTAATGATAAGCTTTGATAGTACAGCATTTGGGCCTGCCCAATTCAGTAACCCACAGTCAATTTACAAACAAAGTAATAAGTGAAAACGAGATACATATCCAACAAGCACAGAATAAAGTTGTCTACTGGTGTCAACTCATAATTTGAAGCTTTTTATAAACAAAATTAAAATAATGATAAATATTTCAGTTCAAAGCTTGTGAATCAAAGAATATGGTTTACCTAGGCTGGAATTTCTGATGTTTAACTGAAAGCAACTGAGAGGAATAAAACCCGTATTGCATTTTGTTGGATCGAAAAAGCGAAGCTTCTCCACTGATTGATCAACAACACGTAGTACATCACTCTGATTTTGCTTCAACATCAGATCATCGAGTTCACGGTTTATGATCGTCATATCTGATCGATCGTCACGTTTTTGTTGCCAGCATTTTGTCATCACTTCTCTGAGACAATGAATGATCTCTTTTTCTTGGACAGTGTTGAGAGATTTTTCGAGATCATCAATAGCATTGGTGCAAGGTCTTTCACCTCGTTTGATGGTGTCCAAATATGCTTGATCGCTGACAGAATGTTCATTCGGCCTCTCACGAGTAAGAATTCCGTGAATAATCAAGGTGTAACTATAAGTGTCTGCTTCTTTTTTTGGTGGAGTGCAACCATGTTTGAGTCTTTCAGGAGCAGCATATACAGGCGTGAACTCTTGTTTCCTTTGGTGTGCTTCACTTGTTGTTGTCTGACCTGTGCGGTTGATCATCCTCGAGCATCCAAAGTCACCGACTTTGCAAATCAAATCTTCTGTGAGAAGAATATTCTCTGGTTTGAGATCTCCGTGAATAAGACGCTTGCTCGAACTGAAATTGTGAATAAACGCAACACCTTCTGCAATGTCTCTGCTCATGCGCAGACGAAGGATCGGATGAAGTGGCACATTTTTATCGTGAAGCAAACGCTTCAAGTTTCTTCCTCGCATTAGCTCTGTAACTATGGCAACAGCACCATCCCATTGTGACCAACCGTGAACCTTCAACACGTTTTTGTGGTTTGCTTTTTGCAATGCTTCCAATTCTTCTTTGATTCTAAAAACATGAGAACAAATCGCAGTCAGAAGGCTACATTATGCAATAAAGTACCGTATGTACTCGCGTATACGCCGACCATTAAAAACTGCCCCAAAATGAGGAATTTTGTAAAACCCGCATATAAGGCGACCCCCAAAATACCATGGTGTGTTGTTTGGGCTAATAAAAAAAGAGTATCAATATGCAACGCACTGATGAAGATTCATTATAATCAAAGCATTTGTTTAGGAAACAATATTACCGGCAAGTTAATTATGAAAAAATATCTGAAAAATCTGATATTTGAGGTACAGTTAAAATTAATAGTAAAATTGAGTTGCAGTTTGTCGGAATTAACTTTATATGGTGCAGTCTCAATTTTATGGCTGTACGTATGACCGAATGGTAATATCGGTGATTTTGCGTGATCTGAGAAGTGGCGACATGTCAATTCGTTTGTATGAGATCAGACTTATGCGCGTATAAGCCGACTCCCTAATTTTTTAATTTTTTTTTAGTTTTAAAGTCGGCTTATATGCGCGTATATACGGTAATAACATAACATGCCCACTGAGTGGTAAATTCTTGATAGTTGCATCACAATCACCATTGCCAAGCAAAAATTGTTTTATACTTCTTGTTGCAACAGCAGGGACGCCGGTAGTCAGGTTTAAAGGATTAAGTATGACAAAATACACTTTTAGGAGGGCAAGATTTGGTTTATTAATATCATTATATTTTTAAAACTAAATTTCATGGGCAGGCACAACACAATTTTTCTTGGAAAAAAGTATTTGAGAGGCACTTCCCAGGAATGCCCTCGTGTGTAGGGCTCTTGTTGACCCTGATGGGGCGTAAAAATGATAGTGTGATTTATATGTCGTAGGTGAAGTAAATGGTGGGTCATCAGATGACGCATTTCTTCTTGATCTTTTGAGCCAGTTCTTCAAACCACTTTTTGGCCGCACTAGATCTCAGGGCAGGTGTTGAGCAGCCATTCAATTGTCTCATCGTCCAGAACCGTCAGGCCGTGCAGTTCATGAGGAGGTCAATGGAGTAGACATTGGAGAAGAACATGGTCGACGGTTTGTTCGTCTGCACCACACTCACGGGCTGCAGAGGAGGCCATACCCCATTTGTATAGGCAGGAGTGAAAACGTCCGACACCGGTGCGGAGGCGGCTAAGCCGGACCCAGGCTCTTCTTGGGAGGGTCATTCCAGGGTGTGGGTGCGGGTTCTAAGAATGAAAATGCGTAGTCTTTTGGGGTTGTCCAACCACTCCGCAATTCATTGGTGATCCGCCCAGTGTGCCGCACGCATGTTGGCGCTGTCAGAAAAACTGATGAGTTTTTGTGCGGCGAGAACAAGTGGCTGTCTCGATTTGAGACGCCGTGCATCTGCACTCGATGGACAGGTGAGCTCTGAGCGGAGCAGGTGTCCAGGCACCATGGCAAGGCGTCCTAGAGACAGCGTGTCTCCATTGCGACGAAGCTCAGCAGGTTGAATGCCTGCGGGGATTAGAAGGTTGTCAGCTGGTGCAGGACGCAACCATCCAGTCACAATTCGTAAGGCGTCATTGATGGCGGGGTGGATAAGGTGGGTATGAGCACTGCGGCACCAGACAGGAGTACAGTACTCTGCCGTTGAATGTAAAACGGCTAGGGTGTATGTTAGTAGAGTTGTTGCTCCAGCACCCCAACTGGAGCGGCTAAGCCGCCTCAGGAGCGCGACGCGTGATGTGCGACGTGACTCAAGGTGTCGGCGATACGTGAGCGACCTGTCCAACGTTACTCGAGGGAATTGGCATCGGAGCAAAAGGGCAGGATTTCGTTGTTGTAGTTGACTTCTAGCTCACGTTTAGCTTCCTTGTTGTTAAGGTGGAAGACTGCCGACACCGATTTTGCCAACCTCCGTCAGCATGCATGATTGTTAAATCGTATGCATACTTTCTGGAGATGGTGGTTGGCAGGTCAGAAATGTAGATGTTGAAGGGAAGGGGTGCCAGGATAGATCCTTGTGGGACGCCGTTCTTGAGACTTCGTAAACCTGTTCTTTTTGCCATTTCCGGTGGTGAAGGTGAATGTGCGATTGCCAACCACCTCCATGATCGTATGTGTATCAGGTAGCAATCGCAGCAACATCCACGTGAGGAGGCGATGCCATACAGTGTCGTAAGCTGCTGTGAGGTCGACAAACACAGCCCCGGCATTCTTCTTTCCCCTAAAGCTATCCTCGATGTCCTGTTTCAGCAGGGTGACCTGGTCACCATCGACCTCTTGTGTCGAAAGCCCACCTGCTCCTGTGGGAGCAATGGGTCGATGATTGCTTTGACACGAGCGTAGGTGAGTCTCTTTAGCATTTCAAAGGGGACGAACAGCAGAGATATGGGACGGCAGGTCTTTGGGTCCCCCAGGGGTTTTTCTGTCATAGGGATCGCAACTACTAGTGCTCTTCTCCAGATATTTGGAATTTTGAGTTGGTTCATGCAGGAAGTGATGAAATCGCAAAACCAAGACTTGAGAGTCGACATGGCGTGGAGTAAAAATTCCGGGAAGATGGAATCCAATCCCGGCGACTTTCCTGGCTTCCGGAGTCTGATGGCAGCAGCAAGCTCCTCTGGCGTAAAAAGGTCAGCGATATTGTGACCTTCAGGTGTTGGGATCTTCCATAGATCGGACAGCTTTTTGTTGATAATCATAGAAGACTCGTGGTCCCCGGTCTTGTGTGCCCCATTTTTCACGATTTGCGAGGCGATGGAGTTTGTCGAGACGGGGCATAAGAGCGAAGAGCGTCCAGACCTGCCAGTGAGTTTGTTAATTGTGCTCCATGCAATGAGGCTAGAGTGCGAGAATCGATGGAATTGACAGCATCCGCCCAGTAGTAAAGGAAGGCGGTCAGGGTCTGGAATCGCACGGAGTTTGGAGCCAGATCAGCAAGATCAGCCAGTGGAGCTGGGGTTTCCCCTGGGGTATGCGTTGTCGTGGGGCTTTCCCCCATCCTCACATCCCGACATATATTTTTTATATTTGTGGGATTTTTCCTATCTTTTTGTGTTATGGCAATAATTTCATTATTTCGATATTTGATTTTATTTTTCTTCGTGCTTACCTTAATTTTTTTTATGCTAACTCTAGCATGGTGAAAAGGTGTGACAGGTTTTAATCTAATACTCCACCTGTACGCCAAGTAGATGGCGGAAATGTATGGCAACTTTTAATCCGATAAACAAATATACCACCTGTGCACCGACCTGTCACCGATTGTGTTGCCAAAAGGCACGCCCAAACGTGTCAGACAAATATGCCAGCTTCACCCCAACCGGAT
>JGI24158J21664_10005476_pt1 | contig 16595 bp, 11 predicted proteins | sample Ectturendosymbi3_FD_21664 | JGI IMG/M metagenome (IMG submission 21664)
TTTTTTTTTATTTACGCGTTGTGTGTCTTTTATGTTGCGTTTTGTTTACATTTGTTTACTCTTGTTTATGTGCCTTTTGTTTTGTGTGTGTTGCGTTATTAGGGTCTTGATTCGATGACCTTGCGGTCCCTCGCCCCAATAAATACCTTCCCACTTCCCATAAAAGATCTACTCGAGACCCCTCCAAAAATGGTTCAAGACCCATCTGGGCAGTGTTCACTCAGAATAATGTGCACTAAGCAAATGTTTGTTTTGGTGAGCATGCAGTTGTGCAACCAGGGCCGGCCATAAGCCAATGCAACCGACGCGGCTTAGATTTGTTGCAATGTTATTATTACGCAATAAAGACTATCGGTGGAACAATCCGCTAAGTTTCGTAAACTGACTTTGCCAGACTTGGACAGCTAGATATAATTCTAGTTTTCTAATTCGATGAATTAGAGCGAAATGACGGTAATTCTAATTCTCATTTGCCAAAAGCTTCAATGCTCAAAGTTTTGTTCTAATCTAACTTCCGGGTTTGTCAAACTTGCTAATTTGTCCAACTGCATTAAGATGAAACGAGAATGAACCCTCGTGCAAGAAAAGTGCTACAAAATGGTCACAAGTGCCATGCCGCTATCCCATCACTTGAGCAGCGAAGTCGGCATTAATCCAATTTCAATTCATGCCCATATGCGGATTCATTCTGATAAGCATGAGTATAGCAAAGATTCGTAGGCCAAGATTGGTGATGACTAGGGCAACCAAAAGTCAATAAAGTCAAAATTTTTCTGCCTTTTCTTAAGTTTATGAAACGTCCACAAACCAAATTTCACGCTCATACCATGAGGGAATCCCAAGGTATTAGGTCAAAAAAAGTCAAAATTTATCATTAGGTCAAAATTTATCGTTGGGTCAAAACTTTCTTGCAGCATGTTTTTTTCTCTTAATCGATATTTTATTGAAACTGCAACAACAGATAGTGATATGCTTTTGTACGTTTAGTTGCAATTCTGTAATAATAATGGGTTTGTTGCGATTTCTGACGTAATAATGTTGCTTTGCCCACCACTGGACGATTGCATATTATATAGGATAGTCGTGATAAGCGAGAAATGTGGTCTTACATTAGGCTACTTGTTTTGGTAAATGCTCAATCCATTGTGCATATACTATAGTGTTTCAACTTTATGATGTTCTCAGGTTTGAATCTACTGTAGTTATTAATTGTACTTATCAATATATCATCCCCAAAGTTAACAAACATTTTTTTAATTTCGAAGCTTAGAGTGCATGAATATACTTCTGGGTTTACCTCAACACCTAAGGCTGAATTATTTTGCAGTTGCAAACGCAGACAANTTATAGGTCAAAATAAAGTCAAAATTTTAAGTTTTTAGGTCAAAAAATTGGTTGCCCTAGTGATTACTGTGTTGTGACTTCTGCGTGTGAATAGATANGCAATGTGACGTAACAATAGTCAATAATCATTGATACCCCCACATAGTTTGTACTGCAGCTGTGCATGAGAAAACAAATTGATTGAGTTAAACTTGCTTCATGATATAAATAAATGTAATTCGAATTTTAGTTCAATTTCTGGTTTTCGCAAATCCGCCAATTATAATTCTAATCTAATTTGTGACAGCTGAGATAGCTCTAATTTCAATTCTATTCTAAATCAGAAAAGCTAAAAAACGTTTAGTTGTCCAAGTCTGGACTCTGCAGGCAAAGGAGCAGACATGAGTGAAGTGCAAGCTCATCATTGCATGACACCAGGGCAGTGAACATGGCTCTTGTGCAGTGTGAGTGTCATACCGGCAAATAAAATACCATCGCAAGATTTAAGCCAATTAATGGAAACTAAGCTGCTCGTTTCAGGGTTGCTAGGAATTTTTTATTCTTAATCCCAACTTCGAGGGTGTGGGCAAACGCCCATTTTCTCCTCACTGACGACGCCCATACGTGCGTCATGACCTGATGAGCCGCATCAGCACGCCTGATGAGCCGCATCAGCACGCCTGATGAGCCGCATCAGCACGCCTGATGAGCCGCATCAGCACGCCTGATGAGCCGCATCAGCACGCCTGATGAGCCGCATCAGCACGCGGATCATCCTTGAGACTAACGCGATGTTTGATAAGGGTCAGAGAAATTAAGAACGGCAAATAAATGTTGAATTTTTCTTAATTCAAGAAAACGTTTTGTGCGCAAGGGAGCAAATTTTCACCTTTGCGCAACTCAGTCAAAAAAACTAAAAGCGATTACGGCCGTGCCCTATTTGCGTGAAAAGCACGTATAACGCCACAAGGAACGTGCAAATTCGTGCAGAAATAATGTAAAGTATGTCTAGTACGCAGTTGGGAGAACTGTAATCGACGGTCGGGATGTACTTTTGCACCGATGAGAAAAACTGATTTCTGGGAATTTGTTCTTCCAAGTGACTGTGCAATGCATTGATGGACACGACAGCTTTTCATTGTAAGGCGGATATATTGATGAAAGCTTACATCGCGAGTACAAGCGAAACGGGTTACAAAAGAAACGGCGGATAAATTGCAACGCTGTGGCCAGCTCCGGAGTACTGGCAGAGATCCGTGCAAAATAGTCCAAGTGGGAGGCAGTTGCTGTTGAGATACTTAACCTACACAACTGTTCCAAGGTGGTTTCGTTCCGTTTTACAGGCTTAGCGGAACCAGCAACTGCGATTGATTCATTAACCCACGTTTTAGTGTCTCTGGCCACAAGCTCTACAGTCCATATGGGCCACAGCTTCGAGGTGATTCAGGTTAGAGGCGGACGGTCGTTTGGCTCAGTCCGTAATATTAATAAGTCAGTGCTAAGAAATGCGAGTTAGTCCTGTACACTTTCATTCTTAGTTTTATTCATTATGTTTATTGCATAAATTACTCTTAAAGCAACCGTTAGAGTTTACGGCGTCCATTGTTTCAGAATTGCACTGGCATTTCGCGCAGATGATCGAGGACACGTCCGCACCAGGTTAAGACTTCGTGTCATTTGCAACTGCACTGACCAAGCGCACACTGTGGGTGATGCGCCCGTTTATGCCTGGAAATGGATTCCGGCCGAATGTGCGCGATCATTGCAAAAAGGACTCGCGGCACAGCGACATCGCGTGTGCTAAAGCGAGTTGTTCGCTATGACGTCATCCGTTGTTCGACCGAAACCGGGTTACATCTTGAGGTTCAACGAACTGAGAAATCTTAGCTCGAGTTGCTCGGTGTTTGAACACGCGGTTGAGGAAAGAGACGAACCACAAACAAAACGACAACAGGATCATTGCGCTGAGCCGTCAACAGCGACAGCCGGAGATTTAGCAAAGTTTCCCGAGACTCAACGAAGTTCCCCGAAATATTTTCACTCTTCAACGATTTTCTTTCGCGTGCCTTCGGAAGTTAAAACTACTTCGTATTTGTGGTTAGCCTTACCGTAATGCTTTCGAGCTTTGATTCGACCTTCACAGGGGGGCATACGGCTTGCAGAGCCCCCAAGCAACGGTACGCAATACACACCACCAAGCAGTCGTTCGGAATGCGCGCGACCACGCAGTAGACAACACAAATCAACCATTCGTGCGGCTCACCCGATCGCAGAAAGGAGGTTTTGAACAAAAACAAGCAAAATCCACAACCGTAATTGGCAGTTCCAAAAAATGCGAGAAAACGAACAGCATCAAATCAAACACAGCACGTAACATAGCTTGATGATTCCTGGCACATGCGTATCATTATATGGACTGTGCGACATTAGCCGCAAACGAAAAAGAAACGAAACAAGGTTTAATAAAAATATAGTGCTATCACGAGGTCGTTTAAACAAAATGTAAATTGTTACTAAAAATACGCACCACCATGGGTCGAATTGATCAATTAATGCTGCCATATTCCAAAAAATAACATTCGAGCGACTGAAAACGGCGCTTTTGCGACTCAAAACCTTTCAGGCTTCGTTAAAAATAAGGAAAATACTGACTGAAAACTGCATCAATTGAAAACGTAACACTTTGTTTTTCAGGTTGGCACGTGCACTAGGTGGCGTGGTTGTTGCATACTGTTCCAGCTGCTGTTGTTCAAATACAAGGCTTTCGCAAACAATTGAGAAAACAATCCGCTGTAAGCAAACGAAATCATGGGAACAAACTTAAGCGGACATGAGAAACCACAACGTACGACTTGCTACAAACACCAGCGCGACGCATTTCCTGCTCCTGGGCACCAATATCGTTAGTGACGTGAGAGATAAACCAGTAGCAGGCATTCAATGAGTTGATGTTTTCATGGCCGGTAGCGGCGACTTGCGAAATGTGCTTGTCAGTGCCTATCAAGGGTTGATGTATTCGTATTGAGACAAAACGGTGTCGGGAAAAAAGGATTGCAATGCAGTTCTGAGCCGCTGCGGGGCAGAGTTGGACGCTGCAGGAAACTGGCCTGACAGGTGGTGCTGGCAGCTCAAAGGAAATTTGCGCTCTCGTCTTTACGTCAGAAGGCTCACAGCTGCGGCAAGCGTTGCGTCATATCTTCGAATTTTGTTTTTTTTTGTAATCACCGCTCTAACCATCGATTGTGAACGTGGCTCTGGACCAATGTTTCCAAATCCTATTTTACCAATGCCCCCACCCCCCTTTATCACCTCTAAACTCCTGGTTTCCCCCCACGTAGTGTCATATAAATCATATGGTCTAAAAGTAAACTCGGTTTCAGCGAAGAAGCTTAAAACGCCAATACCTTCTTGGCTTTAACAAGCTCTGGGCCCAGACATCGTCAGTCCGCCCCTATGTCCCTTTAAAATCAAATTCCCCCCTGTGGGGTCTACGCCCCACGTTGCAGCAAAAAGTTAAACCGCAGCCATTTACGACAAACCCCATCTTCTTTCAACGGCACGTCACAAGTTTGATAAAAACGCGAAACTTACTTTGGCCGTTGCAGCAGAGTTCACCAGGAAAGGCAAGTCGACACGATTAAAGAACAAGCGCCTGTTGTGGATTATTATATAAGCATCGCATTAAAAAGCTGCACGAAACAAAATCGTGGGAAAATACGCTTTGCGACGAACTGGAAGCTGAACGGAAATGACGACAACGGTGAGGAAGCGACAAACAAATGGCGACTGATCTTCAAAAGTCAGCCGTGAGGTTATTTTTGCGGTCGAGCGCTTCGGTGTCAAAACACCACTTCTTGTTCATTTAAAAGTAGTACCCGGATGCTAAAGTTGCTTAACGACGCTTGACAGCGCCGTGCACAAGTCTTTGCGCTTACGAAAAGGATACTTGAGTAAAGGAATGCTTGTAGCTAGTCGCTCAGCAAACGCATGCGGACCTCTTCATTCACGTCACTCGCTTTCGACGTCTCTTGTTCGGTAACAATAAGGAATGTGACGAGACAATAAAATGGGCATGCACGAAATGAAATTAGGATGCAAAGAACGTTCGAACAGAAAAACTCCACAACTTTTCGGATTAGAAAACAATTCGACGCGATATAACGAAAGTGACGCTGTTCGTAATTTGAAAGCACCATAATCTTCTTAGTAGAAAGTATTGAAACGGTACCATTCCATTCAGGCAGCAAAAAGGAAAACATTCCCGCACTCTGGGGAAGGAGTGCGATAGGACAGTGCATTTTTTATTTCCACTAAAAAAGTTATTGAAACTTGTCGATTCAAAACACTCGATTCATTGTAACGTCACAAAACAAACGCAGCAGCGGTCTGGCGAGTAAAAAACAAACAGTTGTACAAAAAGTGTCTCAGAACAATGACAAGAATGGATAAAATTACCGAAACGCTCTGTAACAAAGCGATAAAAGGCGTGCGTGGCGACAAATTTCGCCCCGTTTCCGACACCGCAAACTTCAACTTGTTTTTTTCACAGCCACGATCAAAGATTGTTTGCGAACAGAACAACCAGGGTCGTTTGTTCGCGAGCGAGAGTCACTGCGTCGTTCCGCGCCGCTTCATCTGATGTGCTGCTCCATTTCCTTCTGCATCTCCTCCGTTTCGGCGTCCTTCGCGGCCACCAGGCTCTGCTGTTGCTGCTGCTCTTCGGCCGATTTCGGGCCCGCTCGCTTGCGCTTGAAGAAGCCGCACTTCCACAGCACCAGGATGATTATGAGCAGGAAGAGGATCCCGACCCCGACGGCGACCGCGATGATCCACCACGGGATGGTCCCCGACGTGGGTGAGGTTGGGTAGGAGGCCACTGTCGTTACCTGAAATCAAGGGGTGACAAGTTATTCCCAATGAACCCTCGAAGGCTCGCAAGCGTGCAGTGCAACCTGAACATTTGCGCGGCTAAATTTTATTCTAGCGCACTTGCAGCAGTCCAAATTTAATATCGTGTGTGTCGCACAGCCCATTTAACGCTTAAAACGCTTCACTGGTTTTATGTCCACGTGATTGGGCCATTGCATGCACACAACAATAAACATTTTGTCAGTGCAAAATTTTGTTAGGGGGAACACTGATTACACCACACACAAAGCCAATTGTTATCACGGCAGCTTTTTCCTTACAAGTGTAGCGGAAAACAGTCAAGTTTGCAGGACGTGACATAAGGTTTCCTTCCATTTCATGAGACAATAGTTTGCTCCAAAGGAACGGTACGAATTGATTAAAACAGTGGTCACCAAAACTGGGGTACATTACCCCCTGGGGTAATATGCGATTCTTCGAGGGGTAACGCAGAACCAAACCACGTTGTTGTTCTGTATTATAAGCGATCACTGCAAAAGAAATTTTCGACATTAAATGCGAAAATATTTCATCGGTGGGTAATATGACGTAATCGCTACCTTGATTTGGGTGATGGTTCGGACAAATATAGGAACCACTGGATTAAAAGTTCAGTTACAAGCAGAAAGGTCGAATCTAAACTGAAAAAATATTGTTGCAAGCAGAAAGATCGGAATTAAAGTGAAAAAAAAATTAGTAGCAAGCAGAAAGATCGAATTCAAAACGAGAACAATTTGGCAACCAGCAGAAAAATTGAGGTCAAAATGAGAGAAAATCTTCTTGCGAACAGAAAGATGAAATTCACACACACGTTAGCTTTGCTCGGCAGAGGATATATTCTAAGGAGTTTGAAGGCAAACATAATTCCGCCTCAGGATAATCATACGAAATTACACGATCGCTTTTCGAAGCATGCGAAAAGCTTTTATACTGTAGAACAAGAGTACTAACCTCAGACGCAATGGTAGGTCCACTTTTGCCAAGAAAGACAGGGTACGGGTATTTGTCAATCTTAAACGTCAGACTGGATGTGACCTGCGACGACAGCTTGTTCCTACGCAACGGCGTGATCATGAGATCGCCTTTGAAGTCGATCGAGACCTGACTTTTCGGCTTCATTTCCCCAACGTGGCAGATGATCTCCTCGCACTGATGGGGCAGAGTGCGACAGTTCTGCACGAAAACCAGACGACCATTTTGATCTCCACGAAAAAACCAGCGAACCGTCACAGAAACCAAGTAAACCATCACAGTCGGCTATTTTACTCTTACGGGGGACGAAGCAAGATTGTAGGGTGGCCGGTTAGCTCTTTCGGTAGAGCTGGCCTCACAATTGTGCAGGCAGGAGTTCGATCTCCCTCGTCGGTTGCTCCCTTGCGCAAGGAACCTAGCACCCAGTTCATGGGCCAATGTTGCTGCCGCCCGCGGTGGCCCAAAAATTGCGACTGCGCTTTGTGCAGTTACGTGCTGTATCATGCTGTTGTATCGTGTTCGCATGCCAGAGCCTCACTGTGCTTCGTCTGCTGTGATTCATGCGTCGTGAATGTGCGCGCCTTTACGCAATAAACAAAGCATGCAAACTCGGAGGGAAACCCCCATACGCAAGAAGAAAAATTGTGAGATAGAAGAAAGGTTTTATGGCTCTAACCAGAAAAACTTCTCGGTGAGGTGCACACACACATAATTTCAACAACAAGTCTTTGTCCATAAAAGTCGAGGTGTAGACGGGAACAGACAATGACTGAGAGTTGCGAGAAATTATACACAGATTTCGAAAGTGACCAGTAGTGTAGCGTTGATACGTCATCGCTAGGCCAAACGCCATGAATCATACAACGGCAATGGCGTCATGTACTCCCACACAAAAGAAACGTCCCGAACCATCGCACCGATTACGCCATGCTTAAACGCTTTCCGACGTCGCATGCGAATCGGCTAAAATCGCCAGAAACCCACAGCAGTGTATGCTACAAGTGAGCAACAATACACTGCAGCAGGCCGAGAAGTTCAAGCACCTTTGGGTGGTATTCACGAGTGACTGAAGACGGAACAAAGGGAGATTGATACAAGGACCGGTAAAGCAAACACAGTTCTGCGTGAGCTTCATCGCTCCATGGTTTGCAGAAGGGAGCTTTCAAACACCGCAAAGCGCGCAGCTGTGAAATTCGTAAAACACTGAATGTCAAGTCACTTCTCCGAATGGAACGATGCCAGCTACGATGATTCGGCCATGTGTCCAGAATGTTCCGGGGAAGTCGTTTCGGCTTCACCCATGGGACAGCGGCCCAAATGTCGACCAAAGACCAGACGGCACGATTATATATCCGACCTGGCTTGGTGCCATCTTAGTGTGCAGCCAGCAGAACTTTGCTGAAACCGTGAGGAATATGCGTGGCTCTCAGGGATGGTGTTCCCGCGATACTACCGATGCGGAAAACGAGTGTAAACAGGTTTCCTGCGCAATTTTCAATATCACTGTCCAGACTTTTTCAAGACCTTTTCCAGATATTTTCCGGATTTTTCTAGATTAAACTTTTCCGAATGACCTACCTAGGGCTAATACAGGCACTATAATATTTAACACGATAAGTAAAAATATATTAATCTTGAATACAATATTATGAAAATGTATGTCAGAGGATCAAATCCAGAAAAGTATTTTCTTTTTCCATAATAACAGACCAAAACAATATTTTTTCCAAACTTCTGCACACTGAAAAATGACGAAAATTTTTCCCTGCTTTTCCAGACTGCGTAAGAACCCTGTGTAAGGGGTAAGTGATGTCACATTCAAAGCAGAGATGAGGTCGACGTAAACTGGACACACAGCAACTTACGAAAAAGTTATACGACGCGTCGCTCGCCGAGGAGGAACTGTCCGACGGCACCGCCAAGCTCCTCCCTGCCTCGATGCTGGCGTTGATCGCATGCACGGCTGAGCACGTCACGTCACCGGAGAGCTCGAGCTCTTTCAGTCCGAGCAGGTACTGGCCGTCAGCAGCGCGCAGCGGCCACAGGACTGATATGGTGGCCGACCCTATGGTCGACGGGCCGGCGTTGGTAATCTGCAATTTACAGTATTGCCTCGTGAAGAATACGCGTGTTTCTCGCACAATACCATATTTCACTGATTTGCTGATAAGATCGAAACTGTAATATACAAACAATGCATATATTTTTAAATCGCATCTTTTAAACAAATATGGACAAAAGACATCCTCCGCTACACAAACAAATTATTCTGTGAAACGTTTATTCACTAAATTCACCCCAAACAAGTCAAATAACTTACGGCAATATTTCTTCTATTATACATATTGCAATACGTTTCTTTTCATTTTGCACTAGAACTTGGTTGTGAAACTATTTTGTAATCTCTTATATTATCGTGTCTGCGCGAGACACGTTTTATATTATCGTGTCTGCGCGAGATTGAAAAAATGTTCTTCTCGTTGAGAACGTAAGTTTCCGCACACGTGGGCGAGAGCAAGCAGCGCGAAGCATCTCACCTCGTAAAAATGACTGATAGATCTCATGGCGCTGCTGTTCACGACCACCTTTGAATCGAACGCATCGAGCGGTACTTGCGTTGGTCTGCAAGCAACGTAAACGATGTCCAGCATGCCTTCGTCACAGCGAGTGCAAACAGGGTCGTTTCCACGTGATGCACCCCCCAACCAAATTTTGATTATCGTGGCAAAGAATACATCTTCCTTGCTGGAAAAATGTCGCAAAGACTAAAAAACGTCGTCAGTTTTTTGGTAAAAATAGTCAAAACCTTCAAATTTCGTTTATGCGTTTTATGCTTGTCAAGGTGCGTGGTCCCTCCTCAGTAACACCCGACCCATGGTCGGTTGTCGTGGCCCTACAAGTGGGACAGGTTCTGTACAGCTGATAACGGGCAGTTTGGACTCAGAACAAAAATATACATCGAACAATTCAATGTAAGTCCAGAATAAACTACGACTCGCCACACAGGTTGAACACCATTTTGTCGTAAACCTCAACAGCAGATATCAGGTTTGCGTGCAGTGGCAGAATGAAGAGGGAAAATTGGGAGCCGCTGGAACTTATTTAACAGTTTAAGCTGAAAAGCATTCGACGATGAATCGTACGACTTACTGAGATGAACCAAACCCAAGCAAAGTCATGACTGCAAGAGCCCTTGACCTGCTTGACAGACGGCGATGATGAATCAGAAAGAGAACGGCAACATTCAAAAAGCAGCCACTCAGACAACACGCAATAGACAGAGGCGCAGTGGCTCGTTTTTAAATGAATGGTGCAATCGCGGTGCTGAAGAAAATCACGGCCGGGAGAGATGCGATTTGAGCGATCGACTGAACTGAGCTGACTTCATCTGCACAGGACCGCATCGATCGTTGCAACGCAAGGACTCCCAATTATCTTTTCCGCGTAACTTTTGCGACATCATTCTTGACTTGAGGTATTTTTACGACTGACGCCACCACTCAAAGCTTGTCTCACTTATGTTGGCTGGATTATAATTTCCATTTCACAAGGAGCTTTTACCTAAAATTGCCAAATACATCTGAAACACCCGCTTCCTGCTCAGATATAAAGTTCAACCTTCAACATCTTTTCCAATGTTCTCAGAAAACCCATTCCGTGGAAGCGAGATCGGAGTTTTTTCCGTGGAAGCGAGATTGGAGTTTTTCGAATGCAATTAAAAAGCATGGGCGTCGCCAGCGACGATACACCGCTGCCCCCTCAACAATATTGCGTAACAGACTCGTTGGGCTCGCGATCAACGTTCACGTCAGTCTAGTTGAGAAACGACGCGCAAAAAAGAAGCATCAGCCACAAGGAAGTGCACTGGAACTTACGAAGAATCGTTGAATATCTTAACTTTGGAGAGCACGCCCATTTTGATCACTCGCCGGACCCGGTTGCTCTCGTTGTTCTGCTCGTTGGTGGAATTGGCGTAAGAACTGCGAAAGAAGTGAATCGCGTCAAGTTGTTTCGTGCGAACTCCCCCCCATCCCAAAGTAACAATCGTCACCGGCAGAGCGAAAAATCACGTGACCAACATCAAAGCGGCGTTAATGGAAAGCTTAGGAGCAGACGTACACGTTTGCGTCGTTAAGAGTGATGGCGGGTAATTATCAGTTGTCCAAAAGCAAAATTCCACGATGCCAGGGTATTAAGTGAGAATGCGCAATTTATTCTACGTGCACTTGCTCTGCGTTAATCATTCAGGCTATTCTTCGATACGACAATCGACTACTCAGATGCAGGGCATCAGTAAAGCAAGGTTGCCACGATTTGAATCATCTGCATCGATACGGCGCAGACCATAGCGATGTGACTGCAAGCGAGTAAGTTTAAGGTTATGCTTACGCATCAACAAGTGCTCCAAGACTACAAACCTACACCTTCCGATACTGGGTGTAAAAACTCGACTCAAAGCCAAGTGCAACAACCCAGCAGTGGGATGCTGCAAGAAAATACCTTTTCCATAAATCGATCAACACACAACACACATTCACCGGTTTAGCTGCAGCTAGGAATTGAGATTTAATGATAACGATAAATGGAAAATTAATTGCTTGCAGATTAAACCCAGTAAAGAAAACGCCAGCTTCTCACGTGAAAGTTAAGGTTTCCACGTCCCCAACAAGATCCTTGATACCGAACTTGACTTTGATGCTGGCCTGTTTGTTCTGTTTGAGGGGGTTCGCCAGATCGCACACGAGGACCGGTGGACTGTCGACGCAATTGGGGAGGACGGGACCCTGTCGGACGAAAAACCTTGCTGCTGAGAAACGGTGCGAAGACAAGGACGTCACGCGCGCGACATGAATCGCGCGACGTCTTTGACCGAAACTGGGAGTAGATTTTGAGTGGGTGGGAGGAACAATTAAAATGAAGTGTGAGCGGAACTGGGCGTCGCGTTCATTTTCCTTGTTATTTCTTTAAGGAACGATTGCAAACAGAAATTTCGGGCAGCCAAAAACTCTTGACAGATTCTTGCAACACCAGTGCTTTCTACGCAATAGTGACTGCAATCTACGCAACAATTGATATTTTAAATCACAACAGCCGATGTGATGAAAAACAGTTTTTCAAGGTCGCAGCTGACGTCTGCAACCGGGTGCAGCAAAACCAGCAAATACTGATAAAAGCCAACTCACGCCAGCGCTCTCCACGCCCACGTAGCTCGCATTGCCAGGGTACTTGACCACGAGCGTTGTCAGATAAGCGTTTTCTCCCTTGTTGTCGACCGTCGCGGATAAAACAACCTCGGCGTAAGAGCCGATGTAAGCGGTGGTGGGATTCCTGCGAAAGCGCACGATCGAAAACGTCAAAACAGGCTGAAATAATCGCCGGCCAGTGATGAATGCGCGCGGTGAATACACGAAATGCAGTGCAATGTCTACTTGCACCTCGTCGCTGTAAAGCGGGCAACGCAGTGAGAATTGATGAACTTATCCATTCTTTAATGCTGAATTGTCTATCGTCACGGTTTCTGCTTCGTTATTGTTTAGCTTGGCAGATGCGCTAGCCTCAGGAGCACGCGACCAATTGCAGTGCCCTCACTAAACCGTGACCGATGATGAAACGAAGCTTGCCATGTCGTCACGGACAGGACAGGAACCTCTGATTGGTCAAATGGACCTCGTCTAGCGCGTCTTGATCGGGCTGAACAAATTTCTTGCTTGTTATGGATCTCCGGTGTTACACATTAACGAGACCGCGAGCGGCGGTCGCCGTGTACAAGACATAAAGCGATTGTAAGTGTCGCGACAGCGGCAATTGCCAGGCGAGAGGAATCTTAATCTTTCAGCAACCTGTAATTTTGCGCAGCTTGCGTGTCGCTAGACTTGCAAAGTTTAACAGAGCACAGAGCAATGACTTCATCCAATCGTCACCGACATGGCTGCTAAGCCTACTCTTGAAACGTTCGCATATGACTAACATACTTTCTCGAGAAGTTCGTCTGCATAGGTTAAAAACCATTTCTTATCGATTGCTTGATAGCGTCCGAGCAGGCTAGGCTTAAATTCGCTTCTAAATTTTTCAACTGCCAGGGGTCTCGTCTTTCCTTCGTGTAAGACGCTGCCCAGTTGCCAGGCGACGCTGGGGATATTTTAGATTACGAACAAACGAGCATTTTTTGAAAAATGCTGTTGATCACTGCGAGTCCGAAACGAACACGGAAACTTATATGTGAAAGAGTAAGAGGCGGAAAAGCGTGAACAGGTTGTAAAAGCGTCGCCCACACCGTTAGTTCGTCCAGCGAGGAACTATCCCTACAAAGCTTCATTGTATGAATATCATTAAAAAAAGACGTTTTTCGACCAACTTTACCACAAAATACTTTCACGGCAGCAACTGGCTTAAGTTGTTAGCCTCACTGAAGCGTCAGCAAGAAAACCAGCTGAACCCAGAAGGCCATCCGAGAGATTAGCTTTCGTTTTCTTGCGCTGCTTCTTGATAACGACCCCCTTCGCATTACTCCAACAGCTCCCGGAAGTGACTTACATGGTTGCAGAAAACTTCAAGTCGGGAGTGCAGACTTCATCCGGTCCGCAATCCTTGAAGACCTCGGCTTGTGTGGTGGTGGAGGTGCCAGCCAGCAAGTCCAGTATTGGCTCGACCGGTTGGTGCGTCTCGTGCAGTTGGTAGTTGACGGTTACGGCGACGTCGCTCAACTTGTCGCGGATGTCTTTCTGCGATTGCGCGGAACGAAAAAAGAAGAAATTGTTATTTTTTGAATAATAACAACATAGTCACTGGTTGTCGTCGATGTCGGAACTAACGATGGACAAGTTTTTAAAATCTGATTTGTGTCCGAACATTTTACATAGTTCCCACACATTTTCAAAATCCATTTTCCATACTTTTTCAATATCTTTCCAAAACCATATTAAAATACTTTAATAAGATCATTTAGCTTCATGTTTCGAAAATTTCACTCATGGATCACAATGCAAGAAACATATGTAGAACTGTCGTCAGTGGTGAAGAGGTGTAAAGAACAAAATTTGTATAAAGAAATGGTTGAATTCAGAATTTCCATACTTTTTCAATACTCTACGTACATTTTTGCCAAATTCAATACTTTTCCAAGGCCTTGGAAGCGGATTTCACAATTCAGTACTTTTTTAATACTTTCAATGCCGCGTGGGAACCCTCCTTTTAAGCGCTTTTTCATTTTTCAAATAAACACTCGCTGCTCACTGTCGATGCACCACAAGCCAGTACCGTGCTGCAAGCATGTTTTATACTTTCCACTTTGTTCCCCAATCTTCTATTTTATCCTACTACCGTTTGCCATTGTTCATCGAGCTCGTTGCCAGCTTCCACCACGTCCTTCGCGCCTGGCCCTGCTGCTAATACCGCACACGTTTACGCCCCAACCCCCAACCGAGGTCTACACCTGTTGGTTTTCACTGTTAATAGTCGGCGTTGTGCCAGTCTTGCCCCTAGCCCTAATGAAGGTGGTGAGCTGTGTACGAACACCGAAACGTCGGCATCAAGTTTTAATAAGTGTCTTTTGTTGGACACCGGCTTAGCTTCTTAACATAACCCCAGGACGCAAGTTTTGGGGGCTGTACCGGATGTAACGACGACCAGTCGAAAAGAGAAGGAAATTTGCAATTGACCTTAATACGTAAGTTGATCTTTTAGCTGCTCGACTGATGCAATAACTGCGCAAGATAACGACAACGATTAACGCTTGCGCACTTTTTACTCAGCACCAGTTTTGTTTTTCATGAAACAGGTGATCGCAACATATAATTTTTCAACGCATTACCTCTGTCCCCATTCGCAATGATTTTAATTGTAGTCTGGTAAGTCGTGAGTTGTTGCAGCGATTTAATAAGGGCCAGCTGCTTTCGACGAAGCGGTTCACAAAACAAGAGCACGACCGTCGAAAAGCGAACGCGCTGCCGCTTGTTTTGGCTCAGTTTCATTTAACGCAAATTAAACTCGGCAGTAAGTGTCGTTTTACGGCTCGGGCGGTCGCCGAGCGCCAAATAAAATACCCCGAAAACGACTAGCGCGCCGATAGCGGCACGCTTTCAAGTGGCACCTGCAGTAATTTGAGCGTTCACTGAAAGCGGGGAGCGCCGAAGCACTTCACGGGAAAGCATGCAACGAAATGCACTCCCGAACGTTACGACCCGCTTGTGTGCGATGCGACTCCAACCCTGCCACGTTTCCACGCTGCGTGAATCAGCAAGAGTCGACACGCCTGCTCGGTTAGCTTGTGACGAAATAAACAGCGCATTTTCCAAAGTAGATTTCATTACGTATTTGTTGTGAGTCAGTGCTCGAATCGTACAACTACATTTCGAAGTTCCAACGCAATGCCTACCTTCACTGTCTCCGCGATACGACAATACGGAAACTTCGATAACAAAACACGTTTGTGGAGAAAGTTCTCGTTTATACCTGATTTTAATGATCGTGGCGTGACAACACGCTGTTTACATTAACGCCTGGATGAATAAGAGCGAAGTGACTAGGAAAATGACGAAATCAGTTTCACGGTCTTCAAAAGTCTAGTTCAAAACCACAAATGCTTTTTCTTTGGAACATGACCTAAAATTTAGCGATTTTTCGTTTCAACAAAGTACAACAACATGATTAATCTATTAAGCAAACGGTCTTATGCAGCAACACTGTGTTCACTTCACACACTACTTTTACCTACAAACAGACGATGATCCCCTCTCACAGCAAGTAGCACACACCTCTTTAAGCTACCGCCGGAAAGCTGTCAATCGAAACAATACCGGAAATAATTCAGCGATCGTTTCACAGCTCACCTTCATTAATATTTCCTGTTCCACGCACTTTTCCTGACCTGCTTGCAAAGTTATATTCCTCGGCGATGAGTCTTTCAAGTACGCCCGCTTCTGGTCGGCGCTCTTGCCAGAGTCGACGTCGTACCAGTACATTATGTCTTCGCAACAAAAATGCAATGAAATTTTAATTGAAACAAAAGGTAAAATCTCAACGCTTTCTGAATAAAACGGAATGCAGAGGGAAACGGTTTCCTGAAGAAAAAAAAGTAGAAAGGGAAGTTTGTTTTTATTTTACGAGAAAGTAGCGTTTATCACGCAGCGACAGTAACGATTGAAGCTGCACTGATTTGCATATAGAATTTGCATATATATTATTGCACTGATTTGCATATAGAATAATAAAGGCTCTAGGTTTGCTGCAAACGTTCGAGGAATCTTCCTGCTCTGCTTTCATCACTTTGCGATGAATCGGACTTGCACAATGCACGTACCGTATTTACTCGATTGTAAGCCGCGGCTTATAAAGTTTTTTTTTCATCATGTTTGCGGCTTACATTCAAGGGCGGCTTACATTTTTCTTTGCGA
>JGI24158J21664_10005477_pt1 | contig 16595 bp, 12 predicted proteins | sample Ectturendosymbi3_FD_21664 | JGI IMG/M metagenome (IMG submission 21664)
CGTAACATCTCTGCTGGAATGAAATACTTGTCTGACATGGGATACGTTCATCGCGATCTGGCTGCCCGCAACATTCTGGTCAATGCTCAGTTGATTTGTAAAGTTTCTGACTTTGGCATGAGTCGCGTTTTGGAAGAGGACTCGGAGGCCACTTACACAACTAGAGTAAGACTGAAGCGCTTAACTTCATTTCAAATTCTTATGTTTATTGATTTATGTGTCTTCTCGAAGTAGCGAAAGTTCCCGGATTGAAAGTACCGCACAATGTTTATTGAAAATCAACTCAGCGTTTTGTATGGAGAGGGGAACGAATTTATGAAAGGCAGCATTAGTTTCTGTTTGCCTATACATTATAGCGAAACTAGTGTTTCATATTTTATTACATGTCAAACTGATCGACTGGAGATTGTCTAATTCCAACTATTACCTTCCTTCGACCTTCTATAAATTGTTCGCTTTCCTTTCTGGGAAAGTTATGACTATTCTAAAATGCAGAAAAGCATGTTAAAAGAGCGAAAGATTGCGCATTAGTTTTTGTTTATTGACACCTCAGTGGAAAAGGTAAAAAGTCTAGTGCTAAGAGTGATTGCAACGTGAAAGGAACGTTATCCCTGTTTTTCTTGTGCTGTGCTGATGACGTAATACACAACGCTTACAGTACACTGCAAACCTGGCTTATTTACTGAAGCAACGCCTGTGTTGATACTAGGGTGGAAAAATTCCCATCCGCTGGACCGCCCCAGAGGCTTTTACTTTCCGAAAATTCACATCTGCTAGTGACGTATGGAGTTACGGCATTGTGATGTGGGAAGTGATGTCATACGGAGAGAGACCTTACTGGGGAATGTCAAACCGTGACGTAAGTGACAGTAGGTTTTTGAAGCGTCGATGAATTCAGCACTTTGTCACAATCTGTGCAGCGCACTCAAAACGGGATCTCAAGCGATTTCCGGCAATTCGCTTGAAAAAAAAACCTGCGACTGTTCACATATTCTGAATCACTTAAACCAAATGAACCAAGTACGTGATGAAGAACTTGGCTTATCTAGGATCGCGTGGGTAGACCATGCACCAGTTCTAGTTTGAAAAATGCAAATTTTGGTTGCAAAATTTTTCTTCGTAGTGATATTTGTACGGAGTTCCGAAAACATGCTGTGGGGATTGTGAAGGTCTACAAATCTAGTACAATTTTTTCTCAGTTGTCCGCTGTGAAAGTTTCGGCGTTTGACTCTTGAGTTTCAAGTGATTTTTTCTATTGCTAAACTTCGCGTCTGCATTTGACTTAAAGCTCACGCAGTGATATCGTTTGTAAAATTAAAGCAGAAAAAGAAGAGAAACTTCAGCGAACTACCACCTTAATGTGTCAATGTCGAGGAGATTTCCAATGCAACAACTTGGGATCTTAGCAGGCGACTGCGTTTTGGCAAGACGGTCACTTATCAAAAAATGTTTGTTGCCAGGTGATGAACGCGGTGGAAACCGGTTACCGCTTGCCAGCTCCGATGGACTGCCCTCAAGTCCAGCACAGGTTGATGCTTGATTGCTGGAAGAAAGATCGAAACCAGAGGCCCAAGTTTGGTCAGATAGTCACAGCCCTGGACAAAATGCTGCGTGATCCTGCGCAGCTCAAAACGAAAGCCGGGAATGAGTAAGTTCCTTGATGGTGATTGACTGTCAGTGTTTGAATGCTACTTTCTGTTTACGGAGTTCCTGCCTCTTGGGGCTGTAGCTCAGCCTGCTGGCGTTGTGGAAGGATTTACCCGAGACGGTAAAGCTGCTGAGGTGCTGCGTGTAATGACCGGCTTTATGTCCGGACCGACGCCATGCTGCCTGCCATGACCTTTCTGCTTCCTTACCATATTCAGTCGTTCAACGAGACTCTCTGACTTTTTTCTTATTCAGGCGAACCCGTCACCCTCCACCGCCTGCTGGGCGAACTGGCTCCACCAATCAGCTTCTCGCAGGACATACCAATGGTGTTTCACTCGCAAGAACAATTTCACTGCCTGTTGCAAGCTCTCCTGACACCACCCAGCACACTGATTCCGGTGACGATGGCACTGGTGCTTCCGACACGACACCATGTCTACCTGGTGATCCGCCATCTTGCTCGCACCTTCGCAGTATCGACGTGTCGTCGCTGGGAGGGTGGCTGGAAAGTGCTGGTCTTGCCAAGTACAAGGACAACTTCACGCGGAATGGATGTGCATCGATGGAGCAAGTACTTCAGGTTAAACCGAGGTGAGCAGAGACCATGCGCGATGGAGAGAAAAGAATCTGCTTAAAATGTTCCTGAATGGTGTTCTATAAACGCTTGGCGCCGGTGAAGCGTAGAAAACAGATCATCTTCGTCTACAGCCCATTAGTCGCGTTTTGTCGGCGATTGTGAGTTCACAATGCTGGGGCTCCCTACATAGCAGGCTGGGTGGGAGATTAATCCACCGACGTTACGCTCCGTCTGCTCCCCTTTTCAGCACAAACCACAACCGTCCGCGTCTTTTGGGTTTCGTCAGTAAGCTGAGGGTGAAGAGGTCAAGTAGTGGCAAGACTCCACACATGTGTTTGACATCAATTTGAGTGGTTAGTTCTTGTGTCACGTGGATAAACTGAGCAAAGCAGAAAAACTTTATGCTCCAGACCACAGTGCTTCTTAACCTTTCGGTTTCGTCCACCGCTGCCGGCGAGTGCTGCATTTCCATTCACCCTACTGTGAATATATGGCCGATGCGAAAATAATCATAGTGCATCGAATTTTTATTGTTACACCACGTTATTTGCTCTACTTTATCCACAAAATGCTTCCCTCCATGCAGCAAACTGGCTACGATCTTCAAATATGCTGTGATTACAGACTCAGCTTCGCAAAATGTTTTTTTCGTTTCATCAGCACATGCGCTGTTTGAAAAGAGCAAAGGAGAAAAGGATTTTTACCAGCATAGTCATTTACGACGAATAACTGGACGGATTTTTTGCTGTTTGCACAAATATTCTGCTGTTGCCTGAAAAACTGCCGGACGTATTTTGACGAACTCCTTATAGATTTAGTAAATGACTCCGCAGTTTTGAAGAAGCCAGACACTGGTTGTTATCTGTATTTAACATGCATTAAGCAGAGGGTTGATGGATCGATTCTTCACTTCTGGGCAAAAATCCACACTTGATATAATCATCATTCCATTTTCGCCTTTTTGATCTTTGAAGGGAACTCATTCTCGGCGTTAATCTTCCTTTTTAAACCTGCTTCTTTAAGCTGATGAAGCTGACGTGTCCTGGACGATTTCATCCACAGATTTACATTTAGTTTCATTAAAACAAAGTGGTTTTTGTACGTATTGCGTAGACATTCTGCAGGTATAATCTGAGATTTAAACGCACATTATATTTTGGAACCAATTCGAAGCTAGTACAAACAAATATCACAAATAGGCTACTCTTGTACTTCGACTGATACGGCTACGCTGATGTGTTTTCTTGTGTCTGAAACTTTCGGAACTGGCCTAGCGCGATTCTAGCAGATAACGTTTGCACATGATGCTCATGCTGATAGCACAGCAGAGATTCCATCACTAGATTGAATAAAACATGGCATCTCTCGGAAAACTTTATCCCCATTACGTAATAGACGCAGTTAATTGCACAGACGCAAAGTTAGAACGCTTGAAGTTCGTCATTTCATTTACGATTGCTGATATCCTTTGGGTAAAAAAACAAGACAATTGCATGTTAACAGAGGATACAAAAAATTAGGAATAGGAATTTCATTCACCCCTCTTGTTTCATTCACCCTTGCAAAATTGCATTCGCCCTGGGGTAAACCGTTCACCCGGTTAAGAAGCACTGCTTCAGACAAGGAAGCCAAACGAATCGTACAACAATATTGTTTGGTATTCAACGAGTTTTAAAGACGAATGCTTCTGCTCGTGAAAATCTGGTTGAAATGTGAGGTTTTCAACTCACGCACACAAGGTGGCAGCAAGCATGACATGATTGTAAAAACGTATGCATATAATCCTCGTTAAGGTCAGTCAGTGACTTCAACAAACACGACCTCATGAAAGAAACTACGTTTCTCGCCACCAGTTGTATGCGACTATTCTGGTCATTAGCTCCACTCGAGTAGGAACAGAGTAACGTTGTTTGAATGATTCAACTTATTTCGGATGACGAAGGTCTAAATTGGGGTTACTCTTTCGAAAAAATTGTTTCAAGTTCGCAGTCTCGTAATGACCTGTCGAACACAGGCGTAGCCAGGGGCCATGCCTCTCCGAAATTTTTAGCATATCTAGTCATTTTGTGCTTTGAGAGGCGGGATCCCAAACAAAATACTGTTGCTCGCCAAAAACAAACGTTTTGGGCTGGCTACACCACTGCTGTCGAATACTTTTTATAGATAGAGGGCAATTGTTGTTTATTCCAACTCTATCCTTTTCCTTACTCCGCTTTTCGTAATAAACTACTATGGAATTACTCCGTATTTCTCTATGTTCTGCAATACAAGAAAAAGGGCAGACTCGAAACGACTCGACACCGAGTTGTAATTCCACTCGGATATGACTGACCAGCGTCAAGGACTTTTAAGGTGTTGGGTTGAGCTCGGAATCAACTATTCGATGATTTCTGACTAATTCGATTTATTGCTATTAGCAGCGGCTTCGGAAAAATCTGTTTGTGCAGCACTTGTAAGACTTGACACACCTATCTGAGCTACATACATATCGATAAAGATACGAAAAGAGGCATTAAAGCCTAGATGATGGTTGTTTTTTTCATAGCAGGACGTTGGAAAGGCTGCTGGAATAAAGAAAGCAATTAATCCTCATTCAAAAACCATTCAGTGCGAATTTCACAGCAAGAAGCAGTGGATATTGCGAAAACAAAATGCTGCAAAACACGCTTTTCAGAATGTAATTTGGAATATAATGCGTTTGCAATTGGAACAGGGAATGCTCAGAAAAACAAAACAAAGCAAGCATCACTAATCTTCATGAGTGATCGAACTTCGTCCTTCGGGCTTTTTACGTCATGGAAATTGCAGCATAAATAACTGAAATCCTTGAAAGGTATGCCAGGGCACAAACTCCATGCAGCAAAAGTTCATTGCCCTGCGCCTCGACCTTCTGTAAAACGTCTGAACTGAACCTTTTGTCCTCAGGCTTTTAAAGCAGTGGTTTTCAATCTGGGACCGCGGGGTTGTGAACCATTTTTGGAGGGGTGGGGGGTAGATGTTTTATGTACACAGTCAGGGTTTATTTTCAGGTTTGACCTTGATGATCGTTAAGATATTTTGAGAGACCGCAACTATTTTATCTGAATACCGAAATGGTCGTATATAGAGGTTTTAGTGTATTACAGTGGTGGTAGTAAAAGGAGTTTCTACTGTATTCTGAAAGAACGGTGGAAAAATTTGAGAGACGTGATGAGAAGATGGTGAGGAACCGGGCGAGAATGCTCTTCGATCAGCAGCTGTGTGTGTGGGTTGCTATTTACGGTCATGATGTGTTCTTGATAGCACTAAGCGTTGCGTGTTCAGAGCAAATCAGCTCTGGCCAGGCAGTAAGTTGGTGTAGGCAACGTATGAAAACTTGCGAAGCTTATAATACAACTTATAGTTGTTGGTTGAGACAAAGCTGCATTGTTTTCCAGTGACTTGACGCGAATGGGAATAGAAAATACAGAAGATCAAAGTCGACTCATGCAAATGATACGAACAACTTCGGGTCTCCATACGGAAAATTCGAATGACGTCATTGCACCCGACGTGACCCTCCCATCGTACAGCGAAAGCCAAAGACTCACTGGCATTTCTGTTTGAGGTGCGGATGGAGAAGACATGGTTGGTGCAAAGTAACCCTCCGAGTGAAACCGAGAAGACGTCGTAGGTTGTGATAGAAGTTGTGGCTGGTGGAGAAGAATGTTCCGCTTGGGCTCTCATGCGTACCTACCCTGTAGAAGTGACCTGGCGTGATGGTGAGTGGCAGTGAACATTGCCTGCAACTACAGACTTTCGTGCGTAAGCGCCATGCGGAGATGAACACTACCGTAAGTGAAAGCTTGTGCAATTTGTTTTTATGTGGCGAAAAGCGTTCACTTACGGAAAGTTTCCTCAAGTGCAGTGGAAATATCGCTCAGATGTTGTCTTATTTATCTATTATCAGTTTAGCCGTCCTCCCTTTCATTTTCCTTAGACCTCGTCCAGTTATTGCACTGGTGCTGGATGAAAAAACCAGCAACGCAAAGACGTCATTTAAAACGCAGTATTACTTCTGCGGCTGAAACCTGATGTGAGTTTCAGTTTTTTTTATTTTGGGAAAAAGTTATTGATTTTCATAAAAAATTGCAAACTTCTACTTTGCTAACGCTACCCTTTTCCTTGCAATTGAAGTGAGCCAGGAGCTCCAAAAATCTTCGAGGACATTTTGTTACTGTGATCGCCGATGGTGCGTTTGCCGCGTTCTTAACTTATTCCGACGCGTCGCGATCGAATTTCGAAAAACCCTACAATTTAATGTTTTTCAAAGAGAAATTTTCCTTTGAAGTTTGTGCTTTTGTCGCTTTGTTTTAATAAAAAAAGTTCTTGTAAATGTTTGTTGCCCAAGTTTCTACAAAGCGTCAGCTGCAGCAGTGTGCAATTTAATGCCTCACAGCCCGAAAGCCGCAGAGACAATAATATTGAAAACCACGTTTGCTTTCGTTAAAAAATTGAAGGCAGTTGTTGATGAAACTGTGCTTCGTTAAAAAAGTCTGTCATTTACTAAATGCACTAGAAGAACTTAAGGGTTTATTTTCGTGTGGAAAAAGTGATGAAGATGGTTCCAGATCACGTTGGATAATGAATAAGCGACGCAGCATAGACATTTTTCGTAAAAGAATTAAAAACTTGGTTTGAAAAGCGAAATCGAAGTTGCCCGAGTACCAATACCACTGAACTGCAGGCAATCAATTTCGAGCACATATGTTTACCGTGTTACTTGCAAGAGAGCAGGGAACGACCAGCAAAGTAAAAATATTTCTAGCGTGGTTTGCATTTTTTATATGATGCAGCAAAGGTTTCTACATGGTTGTGATAAAATTGATGTTGTCTTTCAGTTGCACGCTCCATACTGCTTTTTGTATGGGTAAAAAAACTACTTTTTGTAGGGGGTAATAAAAAAATTTATGCTTGGTTGCCAAGCATTCTCACAATTGACTGCTCTGTCAGTAACACGGGTGAGGATGCCTATTCAGAAAATGAAACATCCCATCAGGAACGTTGCTTCCGATTGGTTGAGAAATGTCTTTAAATACTATAAATTTGGTTACTATGGTTTTATTAATTATGTTGTAGTCTTTGCGAGTCTTTTTGGCAAGCACACCTTGCTTTATCAGCGTAAGATGCAGTATTACTCAGAGTGCTAAGCTCATTTTCATACGATCTCATCAGCATCATGGTTTCTTTCAGAGGACCAGGTGAAATTGCCAAGACAGCATAAATGTGTAGTAGGCTATAAAGTGCAAACTACTGCGCAACTAACAACTGAGTTGCTGAGAACGTGTGTGACAGATGTTGCAATTCACAAAAACAAATGGATACACCAGCGAAGTGGTACAGTGGATCACGCGCCACTATCTGAACTGTTAACAGACAAAGGTGGGAGTACACGGAGGGTCCAGTCCCCAACTATTTTATTTTACGAGCAAAAAGTATTTCAAACATGGAAAAAGTTTTGTATTGCAGTTGTGATCGTTTCAAAATTTTATTGTCGGTTTAACTCTTGCGGTATTTAATGTGGTGAAAATTGCGTTACATGTGTCTTTTTTTACAGTGAAGTTAAATTGCAAATTTTTTTGAAAAATTAGTTGTTAGTGGTAAGCATACGGTTTGGGTAAAGCACTGTATCCACCCCTATTTTCCCCCCACGCCTGTGCACACAGCTTTGCAAGGGGTGTAAATATATTAAACAAACAAGGGATGGCTTGATTACTGACGGTCTTGGTATTCTGTAAAGAAGCATAACCCTAATTCAATACACATTCTTGCAAAGCGTATTTGGCCCGCGAGTTTTGATCATTGCGTGTACAACGGGGGGTGCCATGATTCTACCCTTATAGGCCATGGGTGTGGTTTGCATCAACTTCACATCAGCATCTCCGTACATCATTTTCATGGGATGGAAAAAGGAAGCACATAGGTCGTAAAACACTACTTGGAACAGAAAGAGGAATTTTACCTTGAAAAAAGTAAAAATGCTTCTTAATAAACACAAAACGTTACTGATACAACTGTCAGTGTAAGGATAATAGCAATCGATCAGATGTAGCTTATTTGTAACCAAAAATCAAACCAACCTTCCGTATTTTTGTAGTGTGATCCTGTTACCTACAAAGCATCCCACATCATTGAAAGTGAGTATAAAAGAGTGCATTGCGCAGTGGAAGAAATAAGGCTGTAGTAAAAAGAACATCATTTATTGCCGCATGCACTTCGCAAAATGAAGCCGTTGAAATTAACAGATTAACGAGCAAATATTTGTAACCAATCCTTTGCGCGCAATTCCGTTGAACTGGTACACAGTTTGTCAGTATTGTATTGCATTGTTTGTAGCTATATCGTAGCTATATGACGATTTCACGGCCACAAAACAACATAGAACAGTTGCGAATTGCCCATTTACCTAGCAATAGCACAGCGAAAGGTCTTACGATCATCTGGTATAACTGCACCTTCCTGTTGTCACTGAAATCGTTACTTGAAAAAACAATTAACATAATACTTAATAAAAAAGAAGCAATGCACAACGGAGTCATACAACCAAATGCAGACAAACATTCATGCACACAAGTCAGACAAAAAAATAAAAAAAACATAAACAAATACAAGGAACGACTGTGTTGCTACCAGCACAAGTTAAGTTATTTACTTGATGATTAAGAATGTGAGTGTCCTTACTCCTTTACTGCAACAAGTATATATGAAAATATCAAATGCAGCCTCACTTAAAGTTTATAACTCACACTTAACACCAACATGATAATGATGCAAGATAGTTGATTTTATTGAAGTAGGCTTACAGGTATTGTGTCAATTTCACCAACTTACATAATTACAGTAGCCTAAACGTCCTCAGAAGATGCTGTTAAACACATTCCACGCAAACCACTTGTGAACGATTGAAATGAAATAGATTTTAGGTGATTTGGGACCGGATTTTGGGGCCAGTAAATTTCAGTTTTTTCTGGGTCTTTTTCAGATGAAATGGAGGCAGAAAATCGTTTTCTTTTTTGTATTACTTTTAATCCAATTTCATAACTGTGGTTTTGATGCCGCTCAGAAACGTATTTTGTGGAAATGGTCGGTAGGTTTCCCTTGTGATACTGAAACATATATTTACCAATTTCTAGTTCATATATTTTTGTTATTGACAATTTTTTGGAAGGTGGAGTACAGCTGCGGTTTGATATTGATTTAGATTCAATGATTTTTATTATCTTTCGATGCATTTGCTTTAGTGGCTTTAAGGCTGTTTCTCCAGCACTGCCCCAACTAATAATTCCATAATTTAGATGTGAGTAAACAAATGAGTAGTAGATACTGGACAGAATTGCTGGGGTGGCAAACTTTTTATAGTTCGAATGATTCCCAGTGACTGTGCTAACGTTTTGCAACGACAATGAATATGTGGTACCCAAGTTAGTTTCTTGTCAAGTTTTACGCCAAGGTATTGTACGAGTCTACCTGCTCTAGGTCTTGTACAAGTAGAGGCTTATTTTGATCTGAGGACCCTTTGTCTTTCTTGTTGTTGGGTTGAACGGTCGTGTATTTGCTTTTATTGTGATTCACGCATAGTTTGTTCTTATATAGCCAAGTTACTGTTGCAGCGAGTTGTTCATTCACATTATGTAACAAAGTTTTCAGGTTTGGGCTAGACATTAGCAAAAAATTATGATCTGCAAATAGCCTCTTGATAAAGTTAGATGTTTGGTGAAGTCATAAATATATATTATAGATAATAGAGAGCCTAGCTTTGGTCCTTTAGGAATCCCAGTTTGATTTGAAATGGGTTAGATACAACTTGTCCGCAACTATGTATTGGATCCTATTTGCAAGGTAGCTTTTCATTAAATCAGATGGATTTCCTCTGATGCCATATTTGTAGAGATTTTGCAACAATACATCATGATTAACAGTGTCGAATGCTTTTTTGAGATCTAAAAAAGACTGCACAGGCATAATTTTAAGTATATTGTTGTAAATATCTGTTATTTCTGAGGAGGTCAGGAACTCTGGAATCACAACAGCTTATTTCCGCTACCACTGCTGTAACATTGCAAACATTTGATATGACTTTATTTCATAGCAGTTTCGCTTTTGTTAACATTTTAGAACTTAACGATTTTAAAGCATAATTCAAACCAGGTTCCTATTTCTATAGCTGTTAGCAGTACACGGTAGAATATTGGACAAACTACATTTAACTTCCTGGGAACAACTTTATGCAGTTGCCTATCCGGAGAGAAATCTTGCTTTTAACCTAGGACTTTTCTTACAGGGTTGTGCCATCCCCTACCTACCAAGGGGAGAACTTCAGGAGCTGTAAACAGCCTTCCATATTTTTTAGGGGGGAGAAATGAAATGTTTTCTTTAGTACCAAATTGCTGTAAAGTTCGCGCAAACAAGAGCATCAGCGGACTTATCAACAGAGGATCTCATCATGTCATTACAGCATTGGTGCGAAAACTTACATTTGTAGGTAACAGTTACAATTCGTATATTTATTGCAAGTGCCACTGAGAGCTAATCTTTTTTAAGAAAACCAAAAATATGTAATATGGTAATATCAGTTGACCTTGTTCGTTTAGGTCGCACAGTAGCCTGTTGATATAGTGAAGGATTGGTAAAAGGATTCCTTTCCCTGTATGCCTTTATCGTCTCCGTTTGCTGCGATATATTTATCCTGTTTCGTTCACATCACATTCTACTGTATTATCAAAGAAATGCCAAAACGATATTGCAAAGAAAAACGCAATATTTAGCAAAGCTTTTGCCACTGCTTTGAGGCAAAACTAGCAACGTAAAACAGTGATAAAGTCCTTTGGTTTTTCGTTGGTTTTAGGCAATCTCATAGGCATAGTTAATCAAGATGTTTGGTAAATACTTTGAACCGTGGCTAAGTCTTCAAAGATTTTATAACTGCTGCTGTACCAACTAACTGCTGATAACCTTCACTGCAGCAGGGGAGGACCACACTGGACCGCAAGCGTGGAAAGCTTAAAATAGTACCATGGTGACTGAAGAATATAATCAGTGAAAAACAAAAACATATTTCATGAATAAAGCCGATATTTAGGAGGGCACACCACCTGTCAGTACACCTCTGCAGGGACGCCGGAGAGCGGGTGCATGATAAGGGCATAGCCCCCTGCCCGTTCAAAGGTGGGGGGCAACGGGGCTGGAGATGCCTTTTCCTAACAGTATCATAGGTATTCAAGTAACTTCACTCCACAAGTGAAAGAAGCAAGGAATCAATCACAAATTTTTTTATAAGAAATCGATTTCACGTAAAACTACGCATCGTCAGTCCCATCATCTGCAAGCAATGCTAACAGGTGTGAAACGTAGAAAGGCCAACACAAGGTCAGAGAAAGTAAACAACCTCAAGACTTTAGTATCATAGGTAGTTTCATGGCTAAGCTCGACTTGAAACAAATTTATTACAGCGATTCGCGCATCCAGGTCAAGATTGTTGCTGAACAGAAACAAGCATATCAACATGATACACTCACACTGCTTGCAAAGTAGTCCAAAGCCTAATTGCTTGCATCTTTCTCTGTCTCTGCGAAGGTTTAGGTTCACCTACAGGCCTAATCTTTTAAACATTGACAAAGACTCACATCCTCAATGCTTGTGTGGTTGTGTTGAAACCGAAGAATGTCTGTTCCTGGGCTGTAGTCCACACATGGCTTTAAATTCGAATATAAAGCACACATCACCACGGGTGGCGGAACCTTTTTCAAAGTGGGGGGGCGCAAGTGCACAAAGAAAACTATAGACATTTTTTGTGGTTTGAATTAGCGACTGCGACGTCACAAGCAATCAAACATGACATCATTACCCACACACCATATGAAGGTCTAAATTACACTATTTTCGACAAAATTACACCACTATGAAAACGCATCGGTGAACCGCCTGAAATTCAAATAGGCTGTTACAGGGGCGACCCAGGTCATCAGCGTCACTCGGGCTCATCATACGATTTATTCTGACTGAATAAAACCGTTCGACGCTTGCGTCACTGAAATTTCCGTTTGCTCATTCTGGCTGGCATTATCGTTGCTCTGTGACGTTAGTTACGCAACAATAAACGAGAAGTTCTCATGGTAACTTCACTGATGAGTAACGTACGCCAAAGAGCAATGATAACGCCAGTAAGTCCTCTGCTTACTGGGCTCATTCATATTAGCTCGAGTTGCTCGACAATTTATCGCTCGTTTGAGATTGTTCTCGAAATGGGAGCTGTTCATGGGTTGTTCGACAAATCCAATGTTTTATACAAATCCATTGCTTCAAAAGAAACTCAGTCCGACATGAATTATGTTTAAAAAAATGCTTAATTGCATAGGACGGCACGGGCTCTAACGGACGAGCCCGAATAAATCGCGAGCGAACAAAGATGAGAGAACGCCGAGCTCGGTGGTTCCCAACCGGGGTGACGCAGCACCCCACGTTTCCGCGAGATAATATATCACTAAAAATACATTTTTCAAACTGTCATCAAACCTTAAAGCGAATTGCTATGGGTTCGCCACTGGGTGCCGCATTTTATATTTCTTTCCTGCAGGGTGACGCAAGACTAAAAATATTGGGAACCACTTGCTTAGCTGCTACGAACGATATTTTTTATTCAGGTCAGCTGCAACATGAACGCGAAAGGCCAGACATGGAACAAAATATATATGCACAGTGGCAAGGCCCAAAGAAAAGAGCCCGAGTTAACAACTTAGTGAAGTGGGACCGTGGGTGGTGGCACAAATATACAAAGCAAGCTTGCGTTCTCCGATACAGATCGTAATCGAAGACTCGGGTTAAGCTCGAGGAGGGCGTGTGCAGGAATCGGCACTTGGCTGTTAAAAACACCAAGAACACAGCTTAAAAAACGGGCAAAAATGACACAGCATTGGTACCTATCTTAAACACATTCAAAATCACAACCTTTCCAAATCTTGTACACAGAAGTAACATGACTGAATACTCATTCTGCAACTGCATTGGATACCGGAATGCAAAGACAAGATAAAGTTATGTAGAAGCTATCAAGTTGTCTATAAGGATGCCAATTGTGTTGCCAATGCAGAAATAAAATATAGCTATTTAATGCTGCCAATGCAAAGACAAAAACACAGTTTACATTGATCTGTCAAATATTTTATTTTGCGTATAAGATTCAGCAAAATTTCACGATTGAGAATTGTGTTAAAACGCTTGAAATTGCACCAATTTTTTAATGATGTGGCACGAATTTTTTCCTCCACACAAGCATGAGTCCCGGAAGGAGGCAGGAATTCAAAAATTTCAGCAAAAAAGGTTTTTTATTTCAGCAAAAACTGTTTTGTTGTTTCGAGTGGTAAAAAATAAATTTCACCACTTGTGGTCCCCCTACAAGACATTTGGAAAATTCCATTAGTGCCCCCCTGGAAAAAAATCTTTCCGACGTCCATGCACACAGGCACGTAATATTACACATATTTATAAAAATTATGTTGTATTGCACCACCTGGAAACACTGTTCAGCAACACCAATACTGTAAGCAAGCCATAGCAGGGTGATAGAGTGCGTGCACGGTATTTTCTGCCAAAAAATTGTGAATCCTGCCAAATTCAGTGCTAAATTACAAATAATATATTACTAATAATATTGAAACAAAACACCGCCAAAATTATGCAACATTGTTTTCATTAAACGATTTAATTTAAGAATGGACCCAATACTCAGGGGTGTAGTTTGGCGGGAACCAGGCCCGTCGCCAGGATTTAGCAGCAGGGGGGGCCAAAAACCAGAAGGAGGGGCCAAAAAACAGAAGGGGGCCACATTTGTAAAATACAGTATTGGATGTCTGTAGCAACCGGGGGTCCAAACGTGAAATGGGGAGGCACAGATTTCAAATGGGGCGGCCGGGCACCACTGGCTCCCCCGCTGGCGACGGCCCTGGCGGGAACGCGTGGAAACGGCGTTCCTACACTTTTTNATGTTTTGCATCAAAATNAGTTTGAAGCTGTTTTAAAATAACTAGTTTTTTGGGTGCGTTCCCACACGTTTTTTTGTTAGCATTACATCTCTGCCAATACTAATTGTGTTATTGAAACTTAATTAGGCAAAATTCTAAATTTAAAAGTGGGGGGCCAGCCCCATGCGGTCCCCCCGGTTCCGCCACCTATGCACATCACAATTACCAATTACCAAGGTGCTTTCCGACTATTCATCCGCCTACGTTTTTTTTTTAATGCGAGACAGCAGGTCGGNGCTCTTGTTACTTGATAACCCGGCATTGCCTTTCGCCCTATCTGACGTCTTGAGGCCGATCTCTCGTATCTCCATGAAGCGCTGTCACAGGTTTTCCATGATTACGAGCCAACATTTTAATTCGAAGATATACACCGACCTTTTTCTTTTTATCTGTATATTTGCTCCGTTGTCGTTTCTTGATATGAAGTTGCCTTTTCCGTATTGTTACTTTGCATTCGTTTATTATTTATTGTTTTTCTTCCAATTATTCAATTGCATAGTCTCTTCTCTTATATTTTCGTATTTTACTTTACTCTGACGCAGTATCTATGCAAAGTGGCGCCTGCTAATAATTTAAATATTAAACATAGGCACATTTCTTAAGGAAGATAAACCATGAAGAAAATTAATATTTTAAAAAGGAATATATTTGGTTTTATTTTTGCTTTAAATTTTTCAGCAAATGAGATATAATTATCCATATGTTTTTTATGAAGAATATGAAAGAATATTTAAACAACATTTTCATAATTTATAGGTCTACGCCTACTTAATTCCGCCTGGAAAAAAGGTATATCTTACTAGAAAAACAATCAACATATTGCAACTGCAAGCAACAATTTTGTTTTAAAACGAAACACATTCAATCTGAATTGTGCAATGAATTATTTAATGCAAGTCATGTATTACTTCTGTTCGAAAAACACAATTCCATAGAAACATTAATACAGTATATCCATCCAACCTTTTCGGTTAAATTACACAAAAATGCGAATTTCGAAACAACACTTTTCGTGTCTTTATAGAAGCAAATTCGTTTGTGATTTCATCAAAGTCAGCTTTCGCTGTTTCTTCCTATTCTTGTTTAATGATTATCTCTACCTTAGTTTCCGGACTGGGGCTTTGTATTCAGGAGTGCAGTGGGGCGGGAACGCATGGGAACGGGGTTCCCACACCTTTTTCATGTTTTGCTTTAAAATTCGTTTGAAGCTGTTTTAAAATGGCTAGTTTTTTTGTGAGAGTTCCCACACCTTTTTGTCAGCACTACCTCCCTGGTTGCATTCAACCTATTTGTCGGACTCTAGTGGCCAACGAAGAAGTTTCGTAAGTTGGAGTGGGCTCCCTTTCAGTAATATGTAAACCTGTAGGATCTCAACAGCAGTTATTTGCGTAACAGTGAAGATTTTCGTAGCCATGGACTTAAACTCGTCTCAACCAGATTTTGGCTAATATCTTCCTGCCTGAAATGCAGCAGTGCAGACTGAGCCTTTCTTATAGCGAGAGTGAAAAGGACGATGTCTAATAAATGCGTCAAGCGAGCGTTCTAGTTCTGTCACAATGTCTGACCGTCGTGTTATGTCACAATACCGCAGTTATGTCATTATCCTTTGTAGTGCTGGCGCGACACGCCCGACTTAATACATTAGACACGGTCGCGCTGTGTCGATACAGTTTTGCAGTTTATGGTTGAATGTGGCACGGAAAAGAGGTTCAACAAAAAGCAAATAAAAATTATAATTTTTGCCAAGAAATTTTTGCTTGCGCCCCCGTCAGTGGCGTCCATGGCACGTGTCAAACTTAGGTACGACACTGCTCTGACGTCAACCTGCATGACGCGACCACTGGCTTGAGAATAACGAAATAGATTTAATTCTTCAAACTATTTCACATCACGATCTTTGAGAGCCTAATATCCATTTATAAAGTTCATACCAAGCTCGTGCATTCATTCCAAATCGACCTACACCGGATCACATTTTAAAGTAAAATGCGTGAAAAATCTTCCTGGCGCGAAATTCGAAACTACTGGGGAAAGAAAAACAACAGCGGTACTGCGTACGTGCTTCATGTAATAAAGACTGCACAGGAGCTGCAAACAGTTTGCTTTGAAGTGCGGGTTACATCCATAACGGAATCCGAGCTTCTTTCGCGGAATGTTAAAGGATCAATAAGATACATCTTGCGTTATCCGTTACCACACCCATGTCAAACTTCTGAATGTCTCACAAACACCAAGTAATCTGCACTTCTTGTTCCACGCCACGTGTTTTTTTTATTAAAGAACTTCCTGGCGCCATAAAATTTTAAGCACAGTGAAAAACGAAAATAAATAAG
>JGI24158J21664_10005478_pt1 | contig 16595 bp, 15 predicted proteins | sample Ectturendosymbi3_FD_21664 | JGI IMG/M metagenome (IMG submission 21664)
TTTGAAGAGTGTGGATATGTGTATGAGGATTGCATTGAGCAACGTGGAGCCACGATTTAAGAAGATGGTAAAAGAAATGCAAGAACAACCGAGTCATTGAATTTCTTGAACAACCGAGTCATTGAAAATTTTGTAATGACTGTTAATTTGTTAAGCTGTCTAATAACGAAATATTTGATTTTCTTGCAAGGGATTCGTGTTTTTAAATTTTTGTTAATGGGGTTTCCATGACAAACGCGCAAGTATATCAGGGGTTCCTCGATGACAGAAAGGTTGAAGAGCACTGATCTATATGATAAATAAACGAACTTCTTATAAAATCATAAACTTCATGACGAATACATGATCATGCTTCGTATACTGCGAATACAAAAGATCTTGACTGTTACGACGGCGAAGCAGACTATCCAAACGTCCGGAATGATCCAACAATGTTTTTCGAACTGAAATGACTTCCGAAGGCTGAATGTTTTACCGGCCTGAAAAGTGCGCCGCTCAACACTTTTACGGCAAGGCTGCCAAGCGCAACCGAACTGCTGTGTCACTGGTTATACATGGATTAAAAAAAGCGTAATTTCAACACTGTTTCTATGGCAGAAACCATTTGTTTGCTTCTGTCTGAATCCTCACCTTCTCGATAAAATCAGCAAATCGATGACGTAGGCCATTATCGAACAGGATTGTTGCAAGCTGAGCAAAGATAAATGAATACGTTTGTCGTGAAACCATATTATGCTGAAGGGCAGAGATCTGCTCAAACGGCTCGAACGAGTGCGCCGTAGCATCTACGTGCGGTTTGATATTTCATAGCATTTATTATTCTTTGATTGATTTTCACAATTTCAACCTACTCAACGTATTAGTGACGCTGATAAAACACAACAATCAAAAACCTACTGACCTACTGTAGCCAAGTAAAGTAACATTCTGCATTGCAAGCGTATACATCAGGACATTTTTTTCATCATGTTTTTTACTCCAGATGTTACAACGCAGTTGCTTTTGTAAACCTGGATTTTCTAGCAAAGCAACACCAACACGTATCCATGGCTTCTAATATTGAGAATTTGAGAAATGTGCCGTAAAAAACAGAACATCTTACACTTCTTACATTCAGCCAGAGCCACACTGACACTGGATTTTCTATTATGGCAAATCGTCTGATTTGTACAGCTGCATAAGTGCTGTGTACTTCAGCATTTTGAGGTCAGCAAATTCATGCTTCCCGGCACCAAAGTCCTTTCGCTTGCACTCAGCAAGTGCGTCATGGGTCAAAGCTCACGAGGTCATCCATCCGAGCTCGACTCCTCTTATTTTTCCAGTGCATCGTAAATGTTTTCAGCTACACGCGATGAGCTGAATGCGGCTTCAGTAGATCAGCTAACGTACTTTTCCATGCAATACATTCTACAGACCGAGATGCATTAAACAACACTTATAGTAAGTCAGTGAGCCCCACAAAATTTGAATGGGTTTTCGAACTAGCATTATCTGCGCCACCAGCTCACGCGTATCACATATGTGCCGGCACAGATTTAGGCATAAGCCCAAGATACCTGTCTGCAGTAGAAATTCGGCGACCAACTAAAGATATAATTGTAGATATTAAGAAAATTGCAAGGACTGACGCATAGTACTAAAAATGACAAGAGCAGTGTGTGAAGTCTTATGAAATGTCGCTTCGTGCTTCGATGAGAAAATTCAAAGCTGACTCAAACCTCAGCCATTTTCTGACATGGTATAGCACCGCGAAGAAAACTCCGAAAAGTATCTTCCTTAGCTACCCTACGTGTAAGGTAGAACGTAACAAGCTACACTTAAAACTTTATTTTTTCGCGTTATCGAGGAAATAACACGCGTGGCAAAGTGCCCTTAGACAAGCCTTCCAGAATACTGTATTATAACACTGCTCTGACATCTACGTAGAGCCCTAGCGCCATCTACCGATTGGAATTGTCAGCACAAAACTCTCACGCTGGTGCAGTGGAGATGACAACGGAGGTGACCTACGATGGGCAGCAATGGGATTGCACCTAATGGTTTGTTTTGGTACCACATTTTCTGTAAATTGAAATTGGAGCAGGCAAAATATGAAATCGACAGTAATTTCGAATACTGAAGGTAAAAAGCAAACACTATATAATCGCCTGGGCTTGACCAGAAACGCAGGAAAAAATCTATTTTGGGCAAAAAAGCTTTTTGTCAGCTGATTAACAACAAGATCTTGTCGAAGAAATAAAATACATGTCCGCAAGTTCACAAGAAATTAAACCACGCATACTTCTTTCAATAAACACGCGTTTTATCGTAGGTAATAGCCCAACCTACAGGCTTCTGCACTTTTCCCTGAAAAACTCAAATTTGGCGTTTAGGAGTTTGCTCAGAAAACGTAAACCTTAATGCGGCAATTTTTCGGTGCACAACGCCAATAAATTTCGCAACAAAATACACGTCCAACTGGACTATTTCCATAAGCACGCATTGCCACATCGCCAGGGAAGGTCTTGGCTTAAGACCAAACCCTAAATCTTTATTCAGCCCCGCTCTGCAAGATACGATAAAGTCTTGCGATGACACTGCCGCAATCTCAATTCGAATTCAAATTTTCACTAGCAGGCGAAGATGTACAGTACAAGTTTTGCTAAAATCGTTTGTGCTGAGGTATGAGAAGTGTTTGTACTTCCCATCTGCTACCGCGTGAGGTAAACCTTCCCGATTGAAAGCGCAAAATGCACAAGTTCACGAAACTGAAAACAACGCTGTTTACGGAAGCGTTGGGCACGTCTGGTGAGTTTTGATAAGCCCGATTTTGCTTACTAATCGATTGCTTCCATTAAACAATATGACCTGGTGTTTTTAAGCTATTCACCAGAGTACAAGCCTCGCTCTACAAACAAACAGCAGTTGAAACCAATGTTCTCGATCTGCTGTCAATTGTTGAAATGTTGATGAAATTACGTTGGTGTAAATAGCTTGGGTCACGCCAACTGTTGCGCATTTGATGTACAAAGACCAATTTCAACACGCCGCAAAATACACCACTTCTTGACCCCCATTCAGAGTGCCTCAAGTCCATGAGAAAGCCTGCCTTCACAGCCACAGGAAAGGTCGTCAAGTCTAATTAAATCCCAGTGATCGAACCCAAAACGCATAATGCCAACGTGGTTTTGCCTTTCTTGCACGTGAAAAGGTCGATTTTGGCGATGTGCGCGACCCTGAAACATTTTTTACCAACGTTACAAAATGTTTGAAGAGCCGTGATGCCCATAATGTTCATCTGTATCTTTAAGAAGTTTGACATGATCGCATTTCTAGGTTGACACATACCGAGTTCCAGTTGGAAAAAAACACTTCTAGTTATTCAGCAAACTTGCTCAATTATCTGGCAAAGTATCTTTCAGACAAGTCACGGCAACATCTGTAAAAGTTCTGTACGGCCTAGTACTGCCGGAGATCCTTGGAAAGGTACAGCATCTTTTTGGGCCATTTAACTAGTTCTTTATTCAACCTATACATGCAAAAAGGTTTCGTTATTTGACAACATACATCTCGTCTGAAAATTTTGTTAGAATAAGGTCGAATATCTCAAAATTCTTTAAATGGGAAAGGAACGGGAATTTCTTTTACAAACAGTGAGATAAAATTTACAACTTCGTTCCATTTCACAAGCGCAGTACGCATTTACAGCCAATAGCTGCTGCAATTACACAGCGTAATGCAAATGAGACCAATAAAAACAATGTGCCAACTTACATCTCAATTATGGACAGTGTCCTGTCGTCAGCATCGAATGACGTCATGTACAAGTCGCTGTAACCCCGATCGACAGCAAGGAACCCTTCGGCACAAGCTCTCATCTGCGAAGCCCGAAATTCAGGGGATGAACATGAAGACACGAATAAAGGAGATGTTCTGACACAGAGTGCAACGATCTTTCGTTTTGACAGATTTTAAGCCCTTGGAAGATGACACAACAGAAGTCTTGTTCGTAAGTTTTAAGTATCAGCAATTGTCATCTGTCTGTAAGGTGCTTCCACGCCGTTGTGCTCCCAGCCTCATTGCTTGCGAAAGCAAAGTGGGTTGCGGTGTCTACTCTGTGAGCAGAGCAGGCGAAGATTTGTGTGGCCTCATAATCTCCCCGAAAGCAGACAAAGAGACGAACACGTAGTCATTTTCGCTTGGTCTAAACTAGTGGTTCTTGATCTGGGTTCGATCGAGCCCCTAGGATTCGACGAAGCCGTTTCAGGGGTTCGACGAAGGTCATCTGATTTCAGTAACCCATATTTACTTTCTGTTGCATTGGGCAAAATTTTGTCCAACAAAAGCTTGGAAAACTATGTAAGGGTTCGGCGTGTTTGTAAAGTTTAAGAACCACTGGTCTAAAACAATTCTTCAGCAACTGAAGCTATTTTTGGCAGAAGGTGCTTTCGCTAATACGTTTTTTGTACGCTCACTGCTTGACCGCAAGTTTGGATCCAGGTTTCAGTGAACTTTACCTACCTTTGTTTAAAGGCGCGATTCGATGTTTGAGCAGTAGCAACTTGAACCGAACAAAAAGTCACGGAAATTCGGCTTATCTGTTTGGTACTGGTCTTCACATCTAATACCTATCATACAAGTTACTCAAACCTGCAGCCGGTGTAGAAAAAGCTGTGCAGCTCAGGAAGCTCACCAAAGTCTACCAATGGCGGGGTAAAACGTAGAAAAGCAACAACGTTTGACCCAAATGACAACTCACAATAGACTTCATGGAAACCACTTTTGGTTTTATTCTCGGGCCATGCGGTATTTCAGAATCTGCAAAAGCCATGGTTTTGCCTTCTATAAAACTTTCTTGCCAGGAACAAAACTAGAACGGGTCCCAAACAAGCGACGAGCAAATAGAGCTTCTCCTGCCTATTGTCGACTATTAATACCCTTTTGCTCAAAAACGTTGTTGTATACGTTTTGTTCAGCGCTTCAAACGTTCATACACGGTTGCATTTGCAGTTCTTTTGCGATCCTGCAAAGCGTAAACGGTCGATGGCCCTAATGCGTACAGCCATGTTGAGTTTATGAAAACGTTTCTTTCCCAACTATTTCACCGTTTCCTGCTTCAAACTCCGATTCATTCAAAATGGCATCGAATAAGTTTATGTTGATACGCTCGATCGTACCGTGTCGCCATAATAGTTACTTGCAAAAGGCATGAGATGAAACACGAGCCTATGGCAAACCAGTTTAACGCAAGACCGACTTCAGACCATTTTGAAGTTATTTTCAGCTTTAGCGCCGCAAAGCGCTGCTTTTGTAGTGGTTGCAAGATGATAACTGCTACTAACATGTTAATACCCTTGTGTATCGTAAAATTAGTGGAAGGCATGTTAAACAGAATGTACAATGAACTGCTTGCGAGATCCCAACGAATGTTCATTTTATACCTAAACAGTTCTACTCGCCACTTCCTAAGCAGTTCTACTTGCGACTTCAATGTTTGAAGAAACTGTTGGAGTGACTGCGATTTGAAATGTGCCCTTTGAACATTTGTGAAAAACAATGAGTTATTCGATGAAGCATTTTTTCCTCAGAGTCATCTTCAGAGGAAGCACCTTGCTATTGCAAACCTTTGCCAAGACTCATAAGATTAGCTCCGAACTACATCATTACCTATACACGCTAGCAAACGATTGTGAAGGCAAATGGATGTTTTTTTTCACGAAATCCTCGTGAAAAACATTTGTGAACAGAGAAGCGACCGTGGTGACTGTAACATTTTGTTGAAGTTATTAATTGACATCATCACCTGCATCATCAGAATCCCGCCGTTGTTGATCTGCGCCTCGGAGGAGCTGCCGGCGGCGTTGCACGTCATCGTTGATATTGCCGGCGGTGGACAGGTGCGGACCAGGGAGCAGGCACTGAGCAGCTGCGCGTGAGCCTGGAGGGTGTCGCGTCTCAGCTTGACGTACTCGCATTGGAACAGAAGATTGTGGTTGGGCGAAACGGCTGCCTGGGTAACAAACAGACAGGACGTCGTGCATTGTGTGTGCTCAGAAAGGACGAGCACGAGAATCCATATACTGGTACCTTGGACACAACACAGTTGTTCGCCTCAAGAAGCACGGTCTTGCAATTTTTATAAACTGACCCTACAATCGAAATACGAGGTCAACACGGGCTAAAAGGTTTGCTAATAAAGCCTATATGTTCAAGCTTCTCTTCCATGGAGTTGTCATCAAAAAGATCTAAGTTTATCGCAGCTTCGCAAAGCAAACCGTACGGAAGTCAGAAAACCTGAAAAAAAACTTGTTGATATGTGAAAAAATCGTCAATTCCAGGTTAAATTTTTGGGGGGTTAAATGATGTTCTCTGGAGTTTCAACTACGTTTGGTTTCAATCAACATTAAAGTTGTAATTTCGGTACGTCCACCTGATATATGAAAGTATAGCCATTTTAACTGCGTGGAGTTTTATCAAGTTCACTGAATTTCTTTCGAAAATGAATGCTTTTCATAAAACCTCAATGCGTCTTACCGAGCGTCGAACGAATGATCGTGTAATTCGTTTAGGCTTCGGCATTGCGGCAACGCATGTAAGTTCTCAGCACCGATCATTCAACCTGGCAGTGGACACTGCGGAAAATTGTTGAAACAACGAACAAGAACGAACTTCGTCGCTTTCACTGAAATCCAGTTTGAAGCTCCACGATACCCCGCTCGCAACAAACTCATCTATGGTAAGGTCACAACAAGCAGCTCACTCACGGCAAGAGTCGTCGCTCCCTTGTGGTATTCGTTGATCGCCGTGTTCAGGAGCAAGAGCTTCTTAGCTCGATCTCGACCAAGTTCCGACGCGCTCAAGTTTTCGGCCAGGACGAACTCGGCCTCGGAAAAGTTGGCCAGGGCGACAAGCCAGAAATAGTGGTGCTCCGATGCGACGGAACCCGAGATCTTCGTAAAAAGCTCACGGGCGAGGTCGTGCTGTCCCTGGTCAGATAGGCAAGCATCATCACCCCTTCGTACATTTCAGGCAACTAGCTCTTTGAAATCTCGAGTCAAAGCTGCATCGCTCGATTACTGCGCCCGGCGAACTGCAAACTTCATCGTTTCGCATCGCTGCGCTACGTTCGTCTATACCAGGGGTTCTCAGCCTGTTTTGGCCCGCGGACCACTTCTTGGAAATGGCATGACATCCGATGGACCATTTTGCTATGCTGACACCTCATGAACAACTACTGTATTCGAAATTGTGTTACACATAGATCAGTTAACTCAAGGGCATTTTCAATCTTAGGATTTATGGAACTCTCTGTGGACCACTACAAATTCCAGGTGGACCACCGTTGAGAATCACTGGTCTATGCAGCACGCGATTATCATTAACATTACTTTCGCTTGACTGCAACAGCTTCAGGTTCTTTCAGCTGCACACGAGTAAGATACAACTACTTTTATTACTTGCACCCAGCGAGCCTGGAAAAAACCTACAGTAGAATTTCTCATAAACTGCTGTGCTGGAATAAATCTGTTTCATCAGTCAGCTATTCAAGTATGATGTTACGTCGATCTAGCGAAATTTAAAAATTGAAAATTTCACATGCTTTTATGGTTAGACATTAAGCGTAGCAGGGGAATTTGCAACTTCTCTGCACCATGAATGAAAACATCTATTGCAAAATTATTCCACGACCATTACGTTGAACTGGCTGTCCGCTGCTTTGCAGTACCAAGCCACCACCGTCCAGTAAAAATAATAAATTTATTTACCAATCTCGATGCTTGTCTCGCTATTTTGTATAAAGTCCAATGATTCAACGAGGAAGATAGTAGAACGTCTTGGACCATCTTGTTAGACGTCGACCCTCTGCGTTCACGATTCCCGATAAACAGAACCACGCAAAGGAGTAACTTCAAACAAAAGCCCAAAACCCTTTGGATTAAAAAGCGAACTGCAAAATTACACGAATGCAAAAAGAACCACACGCGGGCTTGTTGTGACAGAAGAATGCGCGGTTCACTTACTGCAATTTTCTGCACCAGCGCAGGGTCGTCGCCCGAGTCAGCAGCAGTTGCACTTCGCAGAAGTTCGAACAACTGTTTGTGCGAATCGCACAAGACCGCGATCGACGGGCTGCGCGGGATGACGTAACAAACACAACAGCGTGAGAAACGGCAACTTGTTGTCGATTTAGCGAAAGATGAAACGAACACAACAATACCTGACCTGGTCAGCGCAATATCTGCCACGGCCTCCAAGAGCAGCTTGGCCGTGATCGTTTTGATCGCGACGAGTTCTTCAAAGAGGAAAGACAGGAGCGAGGCGACCAGTCTCGGCGTCAAGTCCGAATGCGCGCGGCACAAGTGCTTCAGGGACGGCAGCGCGATCTGCAGTGAAAGAAAGTCGAATTGACGCTGAAGCAGAACGGGAAACAATAAAAGTTGAACGGCTCCACGAACTTTCAACGCTCTCGCGTCGTCCGCTGAAGACTCATTCGCGGGCGCCACCAACGTGAGCAGGGCTTCGGCCGCGTCCGCAGCGTCGAGATGGAGCGTCGCGCGCGCCTGCTCGCGCGTGCGCGCGGCGAGCTTGCACAGCGACGCGAAGAGTTTGGTGGACAGGGCCGCTTGAATCACGTCCAGGTCGTAACAACACTGACGACACAGTTCCACGACTGGGGCGCCTGTCGGAAAGAATCGAAACTGAAAGTTACGGTCTAGGATCAAACAAGACGACATTGACCGGTCAAGGCTGCCCAGGTATTTATGTCCCACCATATTCGGCTTTGTACTGAAGACGCGGTTCGCAAAAATAACAGTGCTTTTTTTTGACCTGATGTCTAAATAAGTCAACAAGTGCAATTGACACCAGCCTTTGTTGCAATGTATACCTTCTTCTACGTCGAGTCGCACCGGTTTGTTCGAGTTAATCAAAGAGCATAAAACGCTCAGTACCTCGCGTTTCAGTCCGATCGGAAGTGTCGACAGATTGTACGCCTGAAAAATTCAACACGCCATGATCAGAATTCCGCAAGCACGAAACTCGCAACATAATTTATAGGGACACAAAATTCTGCCAGACAAATGTCAAGTTTACCCAACAAACTGAATTTTTCAACGTTTTGTGAGAGTGTCTGCCCTAAAGACTCCTACGTCGTGAGCGGCGATGACAAAGTTGTTTCCAGAAGACCCAATCACATTCACACGTAAACCTCATAAGGAAAACCATGTTTTCTAAATATTGAGAATATATATATATATATATCAAAAAACAATCCACAGTGAAATTAAAATTTCGTTTGTATTGTTATTCAATTTTCACGTAAACAGAATCCTACGTAGACACTCCTTTCTTTTACAAACTCAATTTTGTGTTTGTCATCCATCTTTATTGTCATCTGCAGGCCTTACGTGCAGACCACCAAGAAGGTTTATGAAAAAGGACAACAGGACTCCGCGCACTTACTACGGCAGACCTAACGTTTATCTGCTGCACGTAAATTCATGATTAGCTTTACTGGTATTTCTGCATTACCGGGGACAACGCACGGAATATTAATCGTACTGAAAAGAGTCCACGCTTTTCTCCACTTTGTTGAAACTACAAGGGAAGGTCATGCATCGAATGCCTAAAACAATGATACGTACTTCGCATAGAGCAGAAACATCTTTTTCTGTCCACAAATGAGGAGCTTCAGTGGCAAGAAGGTTCAGATTGCGCAGAGATTCTGACTTGACCGCTTCGCGAGGATCACATCGAATGTACTGCAGGAGCAACGTCACCTGCACATTCACGGGATCTGTCATTCCCACAGCGCTGAAACTCACTTATGCAAGTCAACTTGGCGAAGCCCAAACACCTTCGACTTCATGCAAGTTTTCTGTCAATTCTATAATGAAAAAGGTCAAAAGTATAGGTTTCCAGTAGGAACGAGGAAAACGCTGGTGAAAGGTGCGCTTTGAGACTTGCTGGAATGCGGTTGGATGCAAAATAACTCACGTGACTACCTCAACCCATCTTTTTGCAATTAAGCCTGCAGGGTATAACGCACTTTCCGCTAAGGAACGTTTTTCATAAATAGAACACAGCCTATTGAGCTTCATCACTGCTACAAACAAGAGTAACTTTTAAGTTTGCGAAGAAAAGAAAAATTATTTAAACGCAGAAGACGGTTAATAAACGAGAATAAAACATTCATTGTAAAAACAAATCGAAAAGCGCACGATAGATTTAAACAACCAGCACGGTTACCTGATCGGGTATGTCAACTAACGAACGAAGGGCAAGCTGAGTGAGAGAGTTCAAGGTGGTCAGAACGAAATCTTGAGCTGGGTATGCTGGAAGAAGTTCACGCAAGATATCCTTTGCTTTAGACGAGATCTGCGTGAAAAACACAAACTCAACTAAACATACAGTTGAAACAGTAGGAAAACGATAGTTATTGCTTTCACGATACCTGCACATCATAATGCATGTGCTGCAAAACTGGTATCAACTTCAGCTTTATCTCCAAAGGTGTTGAGAGACCTACATCAACAGAGATTACTGTTACAAAACGGAAGGTCGAAAAAATAGTATCAAATATAGACAAAATGACAGTAACAAATTGGAGTTAATATTCTAAGGCAGTCATTGTCGCTATTGTTCTTTTGTGGCAAAAGCATACTAAAATCAAAAATAAAACAAATAATTTTACAAACAAAACAGCTACAAAACTTCTTGTGGAAAACGTCGAAAAAATCTTCATTCCAACCTTGAAGCATAGCAGCGATTTTATTGCAAATGCTAGAAGCGAACTTATGCGAGTGAGAAGCGAACTGCGTCGTCGCGAAGATGGCAGCTTCTTGTTCAACCCGGTCGTGAGAATCAAGACCTTGCTGGACACTGTGGTGAGCGTTCTTCTTTTCGCTGATCATGCGAGAAACGCTGCCGAGCATTCTGTCCAAAACGACGTCAACGGTTTATGTTGGTATGTGCACCCAAGCCCGCAACCAGGGGGTGGGCAACCGCCCCCTCCCCTAAATCATGTTTACTTGCTACGTGCAACAACAAGTTAACCACTTTGCCTCCCCCTCGAAAATATCAGCTGCTTGCAGCCCTGTAGATTCTCTCCGCCGCTTGTGATCCACTTAAAAGTTGCACACAATCGATTTCCTTCCAGCTACTGACAGACAAACCAATGCGCTAGTTTTTCATTTTACAGCAAATTTGCTCTGCAGCAATTGAGGTATTTCGCGAGCGAGATTATAGACTGCAGTTCAACTTATTAATTAAACATTTTCGTGAAAACGCCGATAGGTTGGAGCCAGTTGAAGCCGGCCGGCTGCTGGAAAGTGCAGTCAAAAGACACAATCTGCAGCGAGGGGCAGGTGGCAGTGCACTATTGCCGAAAAAACGCGCGGTAGCAGTGACGGGTTTGCATCCAAGTTTAGATATAGAACGACCGTAAACCAAGTTACTAGTGAAAAGAAATAACTTAATATCAAAGATACACAATGCACTATTCCAATTTGCGCACTCTTGATAAAATATGCTGCAGTTGCCCGTGCATCGCCGCTGGGGCAGCGTGCTATAAAACAAGACAGGAAGTTCGTTTTGAGGCGCTGTCACGAGTGCAATAATTTTTTGATAAGTATTGCACAGTAACTACTATCACTCCAAAGAAACCTCGGAGCGGCAAAAAATGAATTAAGAATTTCAGAAGGCAAGAGCTTCCATAAATCCGAAGCATTCAAAATTACAATAAACCATCAATTGACAGGAGGGAAACAAAGCGTCCATTTGAAACCACATGGAACGACTGTTAACCACATTAAAGCATATACAGGTTACCAGGGTTGCGGAGTCGGAGGTAAAATGTCCAACCCCAACCTTTCCAAAATTTCCGACTCTGACTCCTCAGCATAACATGAATGAAGTTGACTGTCAACAATTTCGTAGCAACTAACAATCAATGGAATTCGTGGTGCACAACAAGAATTCTCAGTTTCCATAAAATTTTCAGAAGAAACTGTACCATTTCAACAGGCATGAATAAGGATTCGTAACTTACGAGTGCCATGTATAAAATGATTCAATTGGATTTCCGGAGTCGGAGAAAAAATCTGACTCCGAGTGATCTTAGGAATCCGACTCCACCCAAAAACCTCCGCACATCAACCGAAGTTTCTCAGGAGTAAACACTACAGTGTTGGGACTGCCCATAACTAGGCCACAATAAAAAGTTGCAAGTGCAAAAGTCGATATTGCAAAAATAATATGCATGGAAATAGACCAAAATAGCCCTTTTTATGTACCTAGATTACCTCAAAGTAAGAGCTCTAGCATATGGGTCATTGCTGTGAATAACGATGTATATCCTTTTAGTGAATTCGTCTACATTAAGTATCTTGTCCAAATGCTTTTTGCTCTGTTGTGCAACTTGCAAAATACAAAGTCGAATAAAATTGTTCCTGAAAAATACAACCATAAATGTTAGTTTGTCATTTACACACAAACACACATGTGGAGTCCCTATAAACGCATGCACATGCCCACATGGAGGAGCATAACTGTGCAAGGCCAACTCACATCACAATGCAGCACATCAACATATTGCATACCACTTCAGACATGGGGAAAACGTAATCGATCAAACTGACCAAAAATAACATTGAATAGTCATCAATTACATTACGAATTTAATCGTAATCGGCGATTAATTTCTCGATTAAACATGGAATTCTTCGCGCTATGTCAATGCGCGATGAACCGCGTTTTGGACGCTGGGTTTCCTCCTTTATCATCAGTAAGGTCACAGTATGTGACGTACGCAAGTCAATCCATCAGTTGCAAAGGTAGACCGGTATCGCATATATAAAACACATCTTCAGTCCTGTGGATATAAAACTGAGCCAGCATAAAACTTGCTAGAAAATGTTGGCATGAAAACCATTGTAGAAAAACCCAAACTTTTGCTAGGAATAATCAACAAAAGCGGGATAATTTAGCCTGGCTAAATTGATACTTCAGTAACAGAAAAAGTTAGCCTTACATTATGACGGAAGGTTTTGGTTTTATTTTTATACATTCAGAGTGAACCCTAAATACAAGTTCTGCAGTAAGCTATGTGCATAACTAATAGGGCAACCAATTTTTTGACCTGAAAACTTAAAATTTTGTCTTATACAAAATTTCAATTTTTTTGATTTATCCATTTCCTGTGTTTTCAACTGAAACCCCGAACACAAAGCATATACATCAAAGCAGTAAGTCTGTATTCTGTTGACATCAAACAAAAATCAAAGTGTGAAATACCCAACAAAACTAGAGGTAACAAACATGGACGAAAATCAATCTGAAAGCACAGGAAAAATAACCAGTGTCAACAAATATCCTGACGTCACTGAGAAGGTTCTACATTGTTTTATTTAAGCATCAAGGATTGCATCACATTATTGCCTTCAAAGTTTGTATACATATAATGGGTTGAGCATTTACCAAACCAAGCACCTTGTATAGAGGTTCAACCCATGTAACTTCCTTGAGTTTCTACCAAACATAGGTCTTACAATCGCTAAGCATTGAATAGTTGATGACGGGAAAGCAGTATTTTTTGCAGAAAGTATGTTTACGATATTTGTTTATAAAGTTATGTAACATTACCCAGTTCTGAATGTGTCAGCAAGCTTGAGAAATGCAGAATTGATGAGTATAGGAAAAGGAAATCTTTCAAACAAACTAGGAAACTTGACGATGGCTTCGCATTGCTCTCCAACCTTCAACGCTCGTAATCCTAGTACACAACAGAAATGAACTGACTCAGCAATTTTGTGCTTGAAAATGAAAACTTTCATTTCATTAAATGCATGATTTTACTTTAAACCAAACTTCAAAAAAGCCAGGGAAATGAACAGCAAAACATGCAAGTAAGATTATGATAGACATTTTTCAAAGGATCTGCAAAAAACACATTCGTTGCCTGCAAACACACCTGATGTCCAAAGGCTGTTTTTATCATGCTGTTCGCTTAACCAAAACAGCACTAACAGTTTATCTTAACTACATTTTTTCAGAAATGTTGATGATTTTCTGGATTGATCAACAATTTGATTATACTAATTTGTCAAAAAATGGCATAAAATTTTAAGGGGCAGGTTTTTAACTTTAAGTAATAAATTCTCATAATGAAAGGATATTTTTCATACATTATTAACCACACAAACTCAGTAGCATAAGAAACTAATGAGCACAATTCAAAGTACGTTTAGACAATATTTTCCTGAATTCTGAAAAAGTGCAAAATATTGGATATTTTCTTGTAAATCACAATGTGGAACAGTAGTAAGAATCAATATTTTTCAAAAAATACATTCAGTAGCATTGTAATAATGCAATCCATTAACTGTTGTTCCACACTGACCTAAAAAAGATCAGTGCATTAGTTCAACTATTGCACAAAGAAAGCTTAGCCATTTTGCTGAAGCAAAGTCAGCAATGCTTAGTAAAATAGACACATTAGTTGATTCCATTTGCTACAGACTAGCGTGGTGAGTGCTAACAACAAAAACTGCACTTTTACAAAGATTGCAACTGTTAAGTTGACAGCCGCTTTGATACTAGCCTTCACAACATTGTACAGCCAAAGTGTACCTTTATCTAGATCCATCAAAGCAGAATTTGCATCTTGTTGCTGTTCATCCATGATGTGCAAAATTCAGCTTACAGATGTATTGCACCCAGTATTTTTCTACAGCAATGCAACGCAATGCATACTATATTTTACTTCTTTACAATACGAACCTTTAGAAAAGGTCAAAGTTTTCAAAATGATTCCCAGGATAAACAACCCTGTTGTGAGAATAACTTGAATCACAGAAAATGAATAACGATTGAATTAGCTGCTTGCAAATGATCAACTCAACAAAATAACAATCCACAATTGAACAGATGCTGAGTTTGAGAAAAAGAAATGTGAACACAATAAGTTTTTGCCTGCTTGTTACACTCAAAATCCACTTCGTATACTCAACTATTCATTGCTTTTTCATGCAAGTTTCCTGCCACCTTATCATAATGAAATGATTCTTGCTACTTAATTGCAAAGAGACGAAGAAAGATTACACAGGATCTGGCATAATCTTTCCTAGTATGCACATTTTTCTACAACTTATTTCAATTGGATCACAATGTCATATCTGTGGCATCAACTAAACCTTTTGACAAAAGTAAAGAAAAACTGATCCCATGAGAATTGAAATGTGCAAGCTCCAATACCAAAACAAAAGTCACTAAGGTGAGAGCTGAACTGAAAATTATCGGCACAGCGGACATAAACGCTACTGCTACCAAGATGGTGCCAGTGGAGTGGCAAACTCAGTATTTTATTCAAACAGTGTCATGCCAGGCAGAACCGTAATAGCCACTTCCAATACTAATAGTGTCACAAGGAATTTAGGGTTTAATTTGATAAAATATATACTTCCAATAAAAATGCATACCAAATAAATAGCACTTCTTTGTTTAGCCATTACTTGCTGTGAAAGCCAGTACTTAGGAAGTGTCAAGTAATGTATTTACTAACAGATTATAGAAAGCAACTAGCACTCTACTTTTCTGTTACTATTAGCCCCCTTTTTCTTCAAAACCTGATTAGAAAGTTTACATTTTTATCCCACTGCCAGATCCCTATATCATTATGATGATGAGTGAATGAAGTTATAGTTTGGAGTTTCAGGGCGCTGTTTACATCTTTAGCTGATTGCTGCTCTCTGCGTTGACTGTGTGTGTTTATCAACTAACACCTACTCTTTACATAGTCTGTATTGCACTATGACCAGTCTTGTGATTTTTTGTTATTCAATTACCTGTGCCATGGATTGGAACATTAATTAGTCTGCGGCAAATATATAAATACAAAAAACATTATTTCCCAGTTAAATCAACATTTTAAGGCAGTCCACTCAGTGGATGTCTAGTCTATGTCTAGTAGAGATGAATGGATTTAGGTTTTTTAAATCCAAGTCTAATCTGACAATTTCATTTCAAAATCCATCCAAGTCTAACCTGACAATTTCATTTCAAAATCCATCCAAATCTAAATCTATTAACCTGACAGTTTCAAAATCCAAATCCTGTTTAAATCCAAAACTCTACCAATTGTGTTCTGCTGAAGGCAACTTTGCTACATGTAAGCAACGTGTAAGTTTGCTCCTGAGGCAAAGTAGACACTACTAAAAAAATTGGAAACGAACTCAAGTTAACTTACACTCTACCTTTGGCTCACTATAGTGGACACTTTTAAAGACTTCGAATTTACCACTTATATGTTAGCATCAAATGCAATTACTTAGAAGCTCAGTTATAAAATAAAGTGTGGAGATATCAAATCAGACAAACAAATTATGCTACCAGGTAGGCTACAGTAGACAGCACAAGTGAATCACTAGCACCAGACTACTGTTGCGATCGGAAACCTCGAGCGGCATGTGCGCAAAGCTTCGCACCGTGGCAGCAAGCAACAATAGAGATCACCCGACAAGATCACTCTCGTTGTCACCGTTCGCAAGCACAATCAACTGTTCACCAAGTTCACAAGCATTGTTAGAGGTCACTCACCAAGATCACTCCATCGGGATCAC
>JGI24158J21664_10005479_pt1 | contig 16594 bp, 16 predicted proteins | sample Ectturendosymbi3_FD_21664 | JGI IMG/M metagenome (IMG submission 21664)
CATTTGCTTATGCTGGTCAGCTGGCAAAAATGTATTTCACCCATAACTTTTTACGCAGTGTAGCTTTCGGCGTGATCTCCACAACTGAATGGCTTTATAGCAAGCCTCAAACAAGCAGCGAAAAGGTTTTTTGGACTCCTTAGTTCAGCCATCGACTGAAAAAAATAAGCACGTTTTACAGATTACGGGTAGCAGTTACTGATTTCACTAGCTAGTAATGCAACGCAAATAGTCTCGCAACAGCCATATTTCCACTATTTTTACAACAGAACACACTTCAATAGGTCTACATTGTTTTACTCAAGGTACCAAATGTTATAAAACACGTGATAAAGGACGGTCATCATTTTTTGCGTACGAAACAATGGTTTGGCAGTGCTCTACCGAAGGCCATGAAGACTTGTTTCAAGGCAATTTTGCTGATAATAACACACACGGTTGGAGAGATTTGTGACAGTTCACGACGAAAATTCTCAAGGTTGAAGTTGACGGCCGCTCTCGATTAATAATCGCTTTTGCTGCGAAAGTCGATACGATGAGTTAGTGGTAGCAATGTTATGATTGTTGAGCCATTTTTACTATCTTCAAAAAAGGCTGAAGTTTTCCTCTTAAAAAGATGGGGTTTGACAGATTGGGTATTTTCCGATAGCTATATCAGTACTGGTGGCTTTCAACCAAAATCATTATAATATAACCAATTAACGCATATTATACGAGAAACGTCCAAAACCCCGAGTGCTGATCTATACAGGCTGGCAAATGTTCTTGCTTGATGTCCTGTTTGTGACGTTTATCATGCAACGATTGGGTTAACCAACCTAACAAACTACTCAGTGCAACAGTTTCTCTACTCTTTTATCTTATTTTGAACATTAGTCTCAACAAAATACTTGCACATTCACAATCTTTGTGAGAACCACAAAGCTTGACTCTCAACCAGGGAAAATATCAGTGTTCTTGGATAGTTGGTACAGTGATGCGTTACACACAACGATGATAATTTGATTGTTACATGACCACTCCGATATATTTTATTACCTTTATCACGAACCATGGAGTCGAAAGTGCATCATTTACTTTGACTCCAAAGTAACAAATATTGCTTTTTTTGTAATCAATTCAAACATTTAGTATGCTTAAACTGCAGAAATCGCACCCCTGGAAACTGAAATCGCCCCCCCGAATCTCGTTACTCACAAAATCGCCCCCTGGGGGGAAATTTCGCACACGTTGAAGACCACTGCTTTAAAGCTTCGGGGACATGCGCATATTTCAAGTAAGCTACGCAGATATTAAGAAGTGTTTGTATTACCAACTGTGATTTATAAACACTCAGTCGAATTAATCGACGCATGCCTGCAAAAAAGCTTGCTCGTTATGATTAGCTACTAATCATAGCGTGAGGTTGGAGAGCAACAAAAAAACGTTGCTTGACCACAGCATAGACCAGATTAAAAAAGAGTATAGTTGTTCATTGTTTACAGTATATGAAATGCTTTAGTGTTAAAATTTTTGTTCTTTTGGAAATATTTGATCAGTGAAGGTTTTCCGACGCCGGGCTTAAAAATGTTTTGAATAAATAATGCGCTTCATTTTTTCCGGACACTTCAGTATTTGCAAAAATTTTTGCGGGAAATTGTGGCTTACATTTTTGACTAAAAGAAAAGATTCTGTTGGTTAGAAATAGTTCAAAACTTGCACAGAAAATAGAAATCCTCAAAAATATGTCAAATATTTAAGTCTTGGTCTGTTTGCAGGATTCACTGCAGGCGGTATTTGTAATTACCAACCGCAACGCGATGTAAAGATCTGCATTGTTCAAATCTTGCAGAATTCCACGACCATTTGTGAAATGTCACCATTAACGGATCAGTGACGTAGCTATCCGGACAAGTGGTTTTATCTGAGCTGGAAAGCTTTTCTTCGCTACTCAAGAGTGTCGTCTCTGTGCTACCCATTCGCCTCCCCAGATGTGTGTGTTGGCATAACCTGGGGCCCTCTAGTTGTGGATAGCTGATGGAGGACTGTCGCAAATTTTTCGAATGGTCCCCTCTGCCTAAAGACCCAACGCTGTCCTTGACCACACGCGTCGCGGCCGTTACGCGATGGTATTGATTACTTTTGCGCATTTCATGGTAGTAACTGCTCAGACGATGCCGTCAGACAAGCCGGTCGCACCATTTGCACAGCAAATTTTGCGATATCAGGGGGCACAACTGTAAAGCGTTGCTGCGGGTACATTTGTGTTGGAGAGGCCTTGCAACAATTCGTCTACTCTACTGCAAGCGCAGTTATGTGGCAATCGCTACACCTGAAAAGGAAAGGTTGTGTTTTGCGCTACACGTTTCTTAACGGGTTAGGATGGACGATATTTTTGGTCTCTTAACGCACTCGCACTTTTCATATTTTGAAAAAAAAAACACCAATAACTTCACCAAAAATTATATGTGACACCAGGCGCGCAACCAGGGGGGCATTTGCACCACCCGAAAATTTCAAAAAATTGCATAGCAATTTTCATATTTGCAGAAACTTTCAAAGAATAAAGGTGATATTTTGTAGTCTAATCATTTTTAAGAAAAGTTTTATTTGAATTGTTTGAACACCAAAGTTGCACCACGGTTGAATAATCACGATGATGTCATCGAATGTAATTTCACAAAAATTGCTTCCCCCCGAAATGAAGAGCTGGTTGCGCGCCTGCCTGACACCGAACCTCAACACAGTTTCAGATGGTATTGTCGGTGCATAACTTCCAAGTTTATTTGCATTGATAGGCTTGCACAATGAGTACGTGATGTTTGTGGGCAACGTAGCACAACACGAAGTTACAGAAGGCAAGACGCAAGCAACAACCGCCACGCTGAATGATCAACGGCGGAATCACGGCGTTCCTCACTTTTTTAGCGTGGGAAAAAAGAAGTTTTTAATCAGATCCAACTCCTTTAACCACGATCTGAAATCCTGATGAAAAATTGAACACCAGCAGTCTTTCGTGTTTCGAGTTTCTTCATTTCTCGATTACCACCCTCAGCCTCAGAACTACGTAAGCCAGGAAACGCAAACCGAGAAAGAATCCAGTCAGGATCACGAAGGCTATCCCAAGGTTGCCTTCTGCGACGTCCATCTCCTCAAGAATGCGCGATGTGTTTTGGAACTGGCAGCCTATCCCTGCAAATGTCGTTGAAATCGACCGTCAAGTANCGCATAACAGTGACCTNATTAAAAATGAAGAGCAAGCCACGAGATNTCGAACAGCAACGCTTGCAGTTCACTTGCCAGTGTTGTCTTCAAAACATTTGCAACCATCAGAAGTGCCCACAAACACGCGTTACGTTTCTCACACGAATTCTAGCTCGTAGCAAAAAGAACGGATATAAATGAACATACGAGGTCTTTGTGGTTACCATGTATGATTTCGTGCAGACGAACAGCTGCTAGTAAGTAGCGGCGATCTCGTACAAGCTTCTACATTTTGAAAACCTCAACGCAATTTCCTGAAACCACGTGTTTCTGTTTGTGCGGTGGATGTCTACACAATGGCGCATCTAGAGGTTTGAGCTAGGGTGGGAAAACTTAGCGGATGGGAGGCTTGGGGGCCCATTAGACAACACTTAGAAAAAAAGTTAAGAAATTATAGTGAATCCTGATGTGGATGTCTATACCAAACCCGAAATCACCGGAAAACATCCGAAAAATGCAAAAAAAACTACGACCTATTGAAACCCAAAACAATACTAAGTGCTGAAATATAAGCTACGTGGGGGCCTAGTTTTTACATTTAGCTTGCCAGTGGGTGTTGGCACCCCTGTCAATTATGCCACTGTCCAGACACCACCAATTGGGAAATGGATGTTTGATAGGTCTGTTGTTTCGGCTAAAGTAAGGTATGGAAATTCTTCGCTAAATAAGCGCAGCCAGTCGCGATTTGTCATCACTTTTTAATTGGCAAAAACATTCTCGGGAATTTTTTCCGTTAACTACTCTTCGCTTCACACAAAAAAACGTGCGGAAAAGACCAACGTCTTGACGGGAAGTGTAGCCCCCAGACGACAACACAACAAGTACACGTAGTCAATTTTTGATTTCTAAACTTGAATTTTATGCTTAGGTTTAGTCAGGTTACAACTATGCGCATAAAATATGTGTCATTCTTTCGAATGTAAAAGACAAAACCCATAATGTTTAACCTTCGAGAAGTAATTGTCGAGGCGCGCTCAATTGGACAAGTTGGTTATGAAGTTTTTTTTGGCACCTCTCTTGACTTTATCCTAAAACTTAAAATAGTTTGAACTCGACTCACAACAGGCACCATCCTTCCAGATGTTTGTGATCAATTCTAAAGCGTCCACGAAAACTATTTTCAAATTCACATAATGAATAGCATCCCTAACTTTTCTTTGCAAATATCTATCACTTCTGAGAGAAATACACTTAAACGACAATCCAACTGCGATTATCGAATCTAACAAGAAGGCTTTTTGCTATCTGGGCAGAGAAGGCACTATTTTGACAAAGAAATGGCCCCAAGTCCTATTGAATTCTGAAAAGCGTTTCAGCACATCTTGATGTAGGTATAAATTTTCAATTCCAACGACAATCTGTTTTTCTTATTTTGACCACAGTACCTAAAGATTTGATTGCTGAAATAAACGTCCAAGATCCACCACAACTGCGGATCAACAAATCAACAAAAATAAGATTTCCAAGAAAAGCAGGAGAAAAGGTAAATTAAAAATTCCCTTGAGCTTAAAACAAAGAAAACAAAACACAAATTAATCTATCGGTGAGAAAAACATAACGGGCAACGGTACCATCGGTGGAGGCTAACAAGTCAAGAAACCCACCTATGTCATTGTCACACTGCAACCTTGTTCTGTTAAGCCCGTAAACAGATATGATGATTCCTTCGAAGCCGTATCTGATGTAAGAACTGTAGCTCAACCATTTCAGATACCAGGGGATTGTTTCGAAGCGAACGAAAAAACCAGAGAAGAGAAGAACTGGAATGGCGGTGATTGGACCGACAAACGTAGCGACCTGCGATAAATTAAAACAAAAAAAAATTCACATGGATCGATCTTTTCAGACACCGGTACTCTCAGCACAACCAAACTTGAAACCGAAGATAAGGATCATCACGCCGCACATGCATAAGTTTTCCCTATTGCTCTGTCAGTCGTTCACGTATACCCAATGCTGGATTGAATGAACGCAAGACCCCNGGCAGTCGTGACCGCGAGGGCCCCTAAGGCCCTAAACGCTTAGCGCAGGGGTTCCCAACCTGGGTACATGTACTCCTAAGGCTACCTTTGCCTTCCTGAAGGGGTACATTTAAGGTCCTGGCTCCATTTTCTATTTTAGTAACTTGAGACATAAAAACGGAGTCTACCTTTAAGGTTCTAAAACAGGGGTCGGCAACATACCGCCCGAGGGCCGGATCCGGTCCGCAAAGCAAAATCATCCGGTCCGCAGCACCGCTGGTGACCAGGGCTCCCACTGCGGGTTTTTTTTCACCCAGATCTGCTGTTTTTAGTTGACCTGGGTGTTTAGGTTTACTTATGAAAAATCGCGTTAAATCTGGGTTTTTTGAAGTGATAAAATCATCAGCAACTTCAATGTGTTCAATAATATAAAGATAACTTTATATTCCAATGTTTGCATGCGCACATACAGGTGAGAAAGTATGCATATCGGATGAAGCAGAACGTGTGCAATCGGTTTCATATCCTCAAATAAGATCATTGTCGGGGTTATATTTACATTATAATGTTATTGTCTCTTATGCCAACTGAAGAAACTCGTGAAACAAGGGTTAGGAGTGATTGTTTAAATTTCGATGTCTCCCAATGCATACAAATTAAAAAACAAATTTCAATTAGAGGAAGAAGGCATTGGGATTATATTTTTTGGGGATTTTAGATCCAGCTGCAGTTCAAGATTGCACAAAATTTCCTGGTTTAATAACAAATGTACTCCTACAGTTAGTGAGAGATATCATCAACGGAGTATGTTACCAGCGTTGTGAAAAGCGTCTTGAGCAACGAAAAGGTCGTCCATATGTTATTGTTTGCGCTGCAGAAGAAAATTTGGAAGACGAACTTTAATTAAATCATTATTCGATTATATCGTTTCAATTAAGCAAACTCATGTGTTTTTGTTCGTAACACAACACAAGCTTTTTTGGTTTTTATTGTACGAATTTTTGTTGTGCAATCTGGGCTTATTTGACATCACTGAATGGAAGCCCGTAAAGCGTGGTGCTGTTTGGTTCAATTCTTTTGAGTCACTCATAAATGATAAATGGCAAAATTGCCACTTCCCTTAACCTAAATGCTAAACGCGGTAATCAAAAAGCTCTACAATTTTGACGCGTGGTGAACAGAGTGTTTTGATATTCAAGTGCGCGGCCCCCAAAAGTGCGCGGCCCCGGCCATTTGTCCGCTTTGCCCAGTGGTTAATCCGGCCCTGCGTAAACATACCGGTACGGCAGACTAGTCGATGGATTACACTGTAGCAATACAGTATGCTCAAATCTTTTCGTTGATTTTCACAGATTCTACCAAAAATTTTTCCATAAGCTCAAGTTTTGAACGAGGCGATTCGGTTGTTATTTTTCAACTGCGAACTCTCTGTTGTCATTCTAAACCAGTTGCATCACCTGCAGTGACGTGGAGGCTGCTCCAATCAACAACCCAAGAGACTGCGCCACGATTGACGTCATAACGAAAAGTGAAAGGAAAAGAAAAAATCTGTCAGCAGCAGCCGGTTGTCCGGTCATGAAGTACACGATGGTGCAGTAAAGCACCGGGAAAATGACCTGCACGAAGTTTGAAAATGTTATGCAAGTCACAAACACTGCTCTACTTTCTTCCATTGATAAATTGTTTCCTTTTCAACGAGGCAAAGATGCATGCAGTGTGTGTGCACCGATGGAGACACATGTGCATTGCATGAAAAGGAACTTTCGAAGAAACACATTCGTCAGCTTCTCAAAATTTACGCAGAAGTTGCAAAAGTTCTTTTTTTTCTAGAAAAATGAAGCTGTACACTTTCTGAAAAATGAAGCTTCGCTCCATACCAACGTATTGGCAGTCGCTCTATACCAACGTATTGGCAGTCATTGTGAAATACAAAAAGTTTCTCTCAAAGATTGAAACCACTTTGCTATAAACAAAGAGTTTTTTTTCGAATCAGTTTTATAAAATCGCTATATAGTCGAGTAGTTGGAAAACGTTCGATTTTAATTCGAATTCAGAGCGCACCGTTTGTTTAAGTTGAATTAGAAAACAGTCTGATCGATTTGGAGGCTTCTGCATTAAGATTCGATTTGGAATTTGTTATATGAAAACATTGACACAACAAAATTATTCTCTTTTTGTATGGTCCAAAAAAAATCATTTTGACAAAAATGTGATTCGAATTTAACGCCACAGATGTTTCAGTGACACGAACCGTGTACGCGTCTTTCAAATAGAATCGAATCGTGTGAAGTGAAACCACACGCATAAAAGATCATTCTGGTTCAACGCGAACAAGCGGTGGTTCCGACTGTCTGAGAAAACAATCGAGGCCAATTCCCAAAAATAATATATTTGTAATGAACTTTCCATGAAAAATCCGAACACACCTGTTTCAATCGAGAAACTTACTTGAAACGGAATATCAGCGAGGGTTTTTGCCAGAAAGTATGACTTTAGTGTATACCAGTAATTCATGTGTTCTCGAATGAAAACTGACATCTCCATTGGAACTAGAAAGCAAAAACAGTGATACGCAAATTTTTAACTGATGGACGATGAATGTTTAAACAGTACCTCATACTATGAGGTCAACAAAACCTTGTTATCCGTGAAAGCAAAACTTAATTGTTTCTCAACACTGTGCAAGTCAAAAAAACGTGTTTCTGAAACAGTTATTTGCAATGAATGGAAAAACATGAAGTGCGGATGGTCGTCTTCGAAAACAAAAACGAGTAAGCAACAGAGAAAGTTGTGCATCCACGCAATCAATATCAAAATCTGCTCTTAAGATAAAATAAGTTTATTTTATTTAGAAATTAAAATATTCGGGCTTCCGCTCGTAATTCACGTCACAGGAATCATTGGCGGGTCTACTTGGACCTGATGTACCGCAGATTATTTGACTGGCCGCCCTACTACTACCTCTTCACGAGCAATTATACAGAAAATTTATTGCTGTGAACTTGATAAAACGTTTACACATACATTTAAGTCGATCAATATTCGAAGGAAAAAAGAATGAACGCATGGGAGCACAAATGAAAGAAACGTGCTAGAGTGTACAGCTTTAAGCTGTGATAGCACAACACATACTGATACATTAGCTAACCTAGACCTTTGCAACGATATAAGAACAAAAGCATTCAGTAGTTAATATTGCTACACACGCAATACTTCCAAAGCATTCAATTTGATTTTAAGCAGGTATAACAACATGATTTTCATCGTTGAGTCGGAACGATAATTAATTAGTTAATCCCCTGACAAATCCCCAGGGGATTAATTAATTTGTTTTTTGGGGGGGCGTAACTTGCCAACCACTAACGCTACATGGGCAATCAAGCGCTTTGAAGATGCGGATGTTCACCTTGTTTCCTTTAAAGAAAAAACAAAGAAATTGCCCCTTGAATTTTTTTCTCAGGTCCTGATGACGTCATCCAAAAATCCCGTGACCCCCGCCCACTCATGACCTCATCCCCAAAAACGTTCAAACCGAAAAATGCCTGTAGTTTTTTTAATCGAAGATAAGAGACTTTCGGCTTTTTAAGAAAGTTTGACCAGATCTCTAGCTCTATCGGCTGGCGAGTTACGGCTGGAAAAGTCCGAGTCGATATGTCTACTTCTGCGATCCTTACAGGGTTTTAAACAGCTTTCCATTGCTAGCTTATATGACCAAATGCTATAAAATGTTGATGAAGGTGTGCACTCACGTTAAATATTCTTTGATTTGTACCAAGTAGTTGGTTCATTAAACTACGGAAGTTTCCTGAACAATCATAGCTTCAGCATAAGGTGTTCGGCTACAACGAATACCTCTTAAGTTATTTTCGTCATCACATATACCACTTAAACTTTTCAAAAATATTGCTAAAAATGTAAAAAATGTACAGTATTTTGCTGTGAACCTCAGGGATCCACGCACGGACCATTACTGTTTCACATTCTTTTCGTTTAATCTTTCACAAACAAGCTTTAATAGCGAAGTTTTGGAAATAATCCTAATTTTTATGTTACATCTGAAAGCCTAGCAAAATTAGCAAACAAACGAAAAAAAATTTTTTTTTCAATTTCATAACATTGCTGCTAACTATGAGAAAGCAAACTTCGTAACCCACTGACAAAAATGTTAACTTGTCACAAACAATAAAAGCACCCGCTTGAAACGATTGTATTTTATTAAAAGATAAAAACATCCTATTCATGTGACAAAAATTTGAAAATCATCACAATCACTTGATAAAAATGGTCAACGTAATTTACGTCAAAAACATTTACCATGGTTTATATTACTCTCATTTGCAATGTGTTGCTTTAAATCAAAGAAACGAATCTAAACTTGTTTCACACCACTTCTGTGCTACAACATAACTTGGTGAACAAACAACCATCACTAAGTTATAGGATCACACTATCCTTTTTCAAAAGAAACGTGAACATTGGAAAGTTAACGATATCCATACAAATATAACCCGCAAAGTTTCAGGACATCCATGCAAACAAAAATATTATATCAAATTTCTTAAAATGCTATCAACCTTTATCAAATACCTTTATTCCTTCGACGAAAAAACAAGTCAAAATTACTTTAGTTTTTGAAAGTGTTCTTGCATTGGTCAGATGTCAGTAAAACCTATTAGATGAAAGGTTTGGAAAGGATTAGGTCATACCATCAAACCTATTCTTTTGGCAGAAATGGCAAAAAACAGTGTGTGAAAAACTAAATATTTTACAGTCCTATGAACGACTTTTTGTTTTATTCGGATGTCGACTTTGGCCGTAAAGCCTTAAACCAAAATTTTGTGTTTTGCAGCGGCGGATGACATAAACGCACTCGCCCACCAGACGCTATGCGTGTTCATTCAGTGGTCGATTTTATCGATTCAACCTCTAGATTGAGAGATGGACACAGTATATTCTACACAGACTATCCCCAGTAAATAATGAAATATACATGTGTGTAAGAAGAACTTAGCAGTCTGACATGTATACCGGTAACCGTATATTTTCGTGAAAACTAGTTAAAATATTTGATTCTTTTAAACTAAAAATACTAGCAAGGCACAAAATGCGTTTAAGCTGGTAAACCTCAGGATTCATCAATGACCTGTACTAGAGAAAAAATCGTGAGGCAATCTTCATGCTTCGGTGCAATGTAAAATCATGTGCAGTTTAAACAAACAAGAAATGTTAAATTTTACTTTCTTCTTTTTCTGATTTCTTTTGTGTTTTTTATGCTTAGTTGCGTTTCGTTCAGCTAAACGACTGATGGATCGCTGGCAACATTTACATGGCAGCCACGCATCAGGTCAAGCGCAACAATTACTATCGATAGTGGTAGCAGCGACTATGCGACGTCAAGCAACGACTAAACAGCAGAGAACCAACGCATCATCTCGGGTCGAGGATAATCAAGCTAAAAAGCCAGTTTAGAAGCTTCATTCAATATTTATCGGACATTGCAGACGACCAGCACAGTCTTGCGAAGTTCAGTAAAAGGCAAAGTAATTGCTCTGAACGGGACGCTGTTCTGTCATAGATAGCAGCATCGTTGGGTTTCGAACGTTTCAGTGAGATGCGCAGCCGCAGCTAAACAAACCGCAGCCATGGACATCGGAAGGGGGGCTTGGCGTCCCTGGGTTTTAAAATTTGCAGCAGCTTAGTTTCGGGTGGGAAAACCAAATTTCACCACTTTTGGCGCAGCCCTAGAAAATTTTTTGGACAAATCCATTAGTGGCCCCCCACTGGAAAAAATCCTTCCGACGCCCATGACTCCGGCAAAGAAATATCAAACAAAATTTTGCACAGTGCACGTACTATGATCGATCTACTGCTGCCAGAGTAAATCCTTAACTCACATGTTAGGACGGTGGGCATGAGAGAGGCAAACATGACGAACAGCACTGAGATGAACAGAAAACCGGTGTTGTTGAGAACCATCACGGCGTTGTTGCCAATGTCCAGATACAGCAAACCGATGATTATGCCAATCACCACGTGACTCATAAAGCGAATATGAGTCAACATCTGTAAATCATAATGTATTTTTTACATCTGGTCGGCAGTTGGTGTAACTGACGGGGGAGAACACTGGCGAACCACCCCCCTGGCAAGCTAAATATGAAAACTGGGCCCGTTTTAGCTGACATTTTGATATATAGCATTCTTTTGGTTTTCAGTAGGTTGTCTTTTGCGTTTTTCGGCGTGTTTTTGTTTTTTTGTTTTTTTTACTAGTACAGACATCCACGACATCCGGACTTACTATCATTTCTTACCGTTTTTCTGAGTGTTGGCTAGTGGCCCCCTTACGGTAACCATCGGGCCACCTTCAGATAAGTTTAGCCCACCCCTCGATCAAACCTCAAGTTACGCCACTGCTGGTCGTTGATACACTTAATTCTTTTTAACATTCAACGAAACGTTTAGCTTCTAACGTCGCGCAACCTGTTCTCTAAATATGCTTTGGATGCTGCAAAGTACTGTCATTAAATGTTTTCTCCGAAAAATAGAGCTGGCATTGCGTTGGTCTGCATGACTAAGGTATCACCTAAAATCGCAGCGAAATTTACAGTTCAGTTTATTTCTGCATCCCACTAAGCACAAAATACTTTTCTTTTTACGCAGAAGTACCGCTGCTAAGACCAGCACCAACTTCATCACCTGATCTCTCAGAATCGTCAAGAAGGTTCGTTTCAGCAGGACAGTGAATTGTGTCCAGCAGTTGTTTGTACAGGTCTGGCAAGCTTTTATTTCCACATCGAAATTCATCTGGGAAACGCAACTAAGAGTTTATTCACACGAAGCTCACACCAATCATTATGAAAATGAGCAACTGAAAATGAGGTGTTACAACAATCAGATGGTAAAGCCAACGAAAAGAACGTTACATAACGTGTTACAAAATCCGAACATATCAGCATGTTTTTGATTACAGAAGCAAGCTTAGCAATCGGGCTGAAACGGTTTGATCTCTGCGAGTTAGTCAGGCAGACAAAACTCGGCGAAGGCCATGGCTTCATGACAGGAAAGTACGTATCACATCAACGAACATACATTAACTTATTATAGCAGTGGATTTTACAAGTGTTGGAAATTCGTGCGCTCCTCAGTCAAATGGCCTTTATCACGCTGGTTGATGACAACTTTTCTTAGAAGATCAAGTCTTACGTTTTTCAACACTGTTGCTGTTACTTCTTTTTCGGAGAAAGTCACCAAAGATTCATTTGCAGTCTTCGACGCGACATCTTCCATATTCGACGCGGATGAAGTGAAGAAACTGTTACTTGACTTCTGCAGAACAATTCGATTAAAAAGCTAAAAGCACAAGATTAACAAAAACTTTTTAATGTAGGAGACTATTAAAGTTTCTGTGTTTTCGCTAGAACTTGTAGTGCAGTCACAAACTGGTGTTAACTCGGTATTTCTCAAAATTATTTTTTTTTCACAGATTCCTTCAGGGTACTTACAAAGGCTTGCATCACAAAACTACCCTTGAAATACAACAAATAATCTTTCTTTCATTGTAAAAAGGAATAAAAATTTCAAGCATGAAGCTTAAGCTTATACTAAACTGTAAATATGAAAAGAAGCTGTCGTGCAGAAATCCAGACGGTACTGTATTTTCTGCCAGAATATGCAACGGTCGATATTCTTGTGGCTTTTCTTGACTTATCAAGTAAGTCGTTGTCAAAACTTAAAAAGCATGGGTACCAAATATTTAGTATAAGCAGGGAAAGTGCATGCATCAACTTAAACTCTGCAGTTTTTTTATGACCCCTTGCAAAACAAATTTGCCGAGTTGCATTAAAGCGAAATGCCACCGCACCAATATTAGGAAGACGAAAGTTTGCAGTTAATCATGCAGACTTGACGCCACTGCCTCTGGGCAGAGGCTAGACCGAACTGGGAAAGCAAACTGCAGTATTTCTCACCTGATTCAGATCGGCGTAATACTCGCATTTTCCAGCAGCGACGGCGTTGACCAAGGTCGGGTTCATTTCTCCGTACTCGCCAGCAGCTACCTCGATTACTGCAAACACGAGCGTAACGAGAATTTCATCTTCCGGCGACGGTTCGTTTTGGCAATTTTCAGGGTTGCGGAGCCGGAGCTCAGATTAAAAATCAGGAGCCGGAGCTCAGTTTAAAATTTTGGACCGGAACTGGAGCTATGGCCATTTGAGAGATAGCTCCGGCTCCGGGTTCCATCCTAGGCACTAACGGTTTTACCAAATTAACTGAAAACTAGACTTACTTTACCTGAAACAGTGCTCTTGACAGCACACTAAACGCGATTTTTACGAGTTAAGACACAAGACTGCAACAATGGATCCGCGAGTCTTTGATGTTTCCTTGTTTTAATTGTCGCTAACACTGTGGCATCGTAGCTGGACAGGTGTGGTGTTACTTGTAGAAGTAAGAAAAGCGTTAACTACCACAACATCATACTTTCTAATCAGAATGATCAAACCGGGTCTGTAGTAGTGTAGCGATCTAAAAAGAACTAGAATATAATGAGTAGGTATGTAATATCCCTAGCTGTTGTAGCTGCTGTTAGCAGCGGAGTACAGTATGGTTCAGATATGATAACGTTGCAAACTTAAAGTGTGAAATGCACGGCACGCCATTGTAAAGTATGTTTTTTGAAACCATTACGCTTACCAGCAAGGTTTACTAGATTACTGGCAACGTTAACTAGCAAACATTGCGTTTACTAGCAGCAGCATAACACGAAAAGTGATAACTAATTGGTAGCGAACTAGCATTGCTTTGCAAGGCAGTACATATTCAGGAGGGTATAAAAATGCAATGTAAACAAATATGGACTTTTCTTGATGTATTCTTCTGTGGAAAAACTATTTATTTTTTCAGCACGGTAACCAGTCTTAATTTCTCTTAAGCTTTGCAGGTTAGATTGCGCTTTAGAGTTCGATGCATCACAGCTTATTATGAGTGCAGAAGATAACAAACCAGAGGTTTTCAGCTGTTTTAAAAAGCCAGTAGTGAATTTCTTGCTAGAAGCCACACCATTTCTTCAAGGAAAAGGGCTTTAACCACATCTTAGCATTTGTGTTAATGCAAATGTGTGCACGTTAGGAAGAACACGTGACAGAGGTAATCGACATTGTGTTTTGCGCTCTTTGCATGGTTTGCCTGGTCAGAGCTGTTAGCTGGCATCGCCAAGACTGCAACAGGCAAAGCATGCAACGAGTGCAAAACACTCGGTCAATTGGGATTGGACTGTGTCTAAATGTTCGGACACAAATGTAATTTTCCAAACAGCCGTTTTCTTGATTCCCGTCGTATAAAATAACATAAGGTCACCACGCATAACAGCATAATCAGCGACTCCCTTTCCAGAATTTTTTTACATTAGCGTTATCTTGGGTTACATCTCTGCTAACAGTCATCTGAATCGTCTGAACTGATTGTCGATTTTTCGCTGATTTTCTCATGGTGAGAGCGCTTATTGTAAAAGACTACCAGATTAATCTACCCAAGTAAGTTTGGCATATTCTTATGCTTTTGTGCACTTCATATATTTCATTTGCCATTCAACTCGAGGTGCACGAAGACAATTGGAAATATTAATGTGTGAAAACGAAGAGAAGCCGAAGCTGGAGTCATGTAAACTCATGAAAACCAAGAGCTCCGGAGCTGGAGCCGGAGCCATGTTCATGAAGAGGAGCTCCGGAGCCGGAGCAGTGTTATTTTTACGACGGCTCCGCAGCCCTGGCAATTTTGCAGCGCTCGCAGTTAAAAAAAGCGTAAAACACACGTTGCGCAAGTTTGCAAAAAAAGAGCCATCGGTCTCAACTTTCGCAGCACGGATTTTTCGACTCGTGGTGAAGTAGAAGATTGCGATGCACAGTAAAAGAGAATCAGAAGGTTAGAAGACACGTAACTGACTTACTGTAGTCAGCGGGATTGTGATATTGCGGACAACTGAGACCAACATCACGCAGGAAAGGAACCAATCCCACGACTGACCCTCGATACAAGCACTGACCATCACCAAGCACATACAGCTGCAAGCAAGGGTGAAAACGTTTTGAGATAAAAATTTAAAAAGCTTTATGCTGATGAAATCAGAAGCAGGAGAGCACACATTCACAATGTCAGGTAAATTGCCGTCTATATCGAGAGTTGCAAAACCTGCTTCGAAAATGCGTCTACAAAACTTAAATTGAAACATAAGTGGTCAAACAGCGAATAAACAATTTTTATTTGGCTAAATCTTTTATTCTGTAACTAGCAATAGAAAAAAACATGCATTTGCTGATGAGCAGGACCGTAGCCACAGAGGAGCATTCCGGGGCAGTGCCCCCCAAAATTACTTTTGTGCCCCCGAAAAATTTGTTTTAAACATGTAACAAAAAAAAGTCTTGCCAACATGAAAGTGTATTTTGCCCCTCCAAACCTAAAAAAACTGGCTACGGGCCTACTGATGAGTACTAACAACATACAACCCACTGTGTCTCTATGCATGCGAGAGAGAAACAAAAGAAACTTGCAACTAACCATGTCGAACATTTCAAAAAGCCTTGCAGAAGGTTGATGGATTGTGCAAATAATTGTCCGGCCTCCCTGGGCAAGAGACTTGAGCAAAGAAAGGACTTGGTAGCTTGATACGCTGTCAAGACCACTGCGAAACGGAAGCTGAGCAAACTTAATGGCTTGTACGAACACATTATCTTTGCAGATTTGCATGTCAGAGCAAGTGACTTCTACGTTTTTTGACAGCATGACTTTTATTTTTACGAAAATAGGCAAGTTGATAATTAGCCAAGGTGAATTATTGAAGAACGAGCGCAATCTATCCAGTTTATCCGTCTTTGTTTTGATCGAGGTCAAAGCGCTCATCATCTTGTTTCTTGATGGTAAGCTATGCCAGCTTAGAAATCACTTTCATATCAAAGTAGCATTTTTGCAAACAAAGTATCGTCTTGAGTTTTTGCACGTAAACTAAAATAGGGCCAAAAACTCAAGGGGGAATTAAAGTTAGCAGTGATGTAGTTGAGACCGTAACATCCGAGACCGGGACCTGGCTCAAATTTCGAGACGAGACCCAGACTTTGTCATAAAAGCCGAGACGGAGCCTTGGAAGTTCGAGACCGAGATCGAGACCTCACATTTCTATGACGGTAATTAAAGCTAACTGCTTAAATAATGCAGCAACAAAATAAATGGCACATTCCCAAATACCAAGATAATAAAAATCATCCGAAATTCGTGCAAACGGCCAAATAGTGCAAGCGTTCATTTTCACTTTCCTCTTAGGAATTTACAACTTCAAACCTGTGGCCTTATTTACAAATTCCATGAAGAAATGCATGGACATTGAAAATGTTGGCAGC
>JGI24158J21664_10005480_pt1 | contig 16593 bp, 8 predicted proteins | sample Ectturendosymbi3_FD_21664 | JGI IMG/M metagenome (IMG submission 21664)
TTCTGAGGACTTGGTTTTGACAGAGCTACTCTCTGTAACCTTGTTCGATGATTAGGTGATGGCTTAAATGTTGCACGTCCCCACCTTGTCCGATGACTTGGTATTGATTTAAGTATTGACCGTCCCGTCCAATTGTCTGAGGATTTGGTGTTGACAGAGCTACTCTCTGTAACCTTATCTGATGACTCGGTGTGGATATACGTACCTTCTGTCGTTTACCCCAATGACTTAAGGTAAACAGAAATATTTTCTGTTATTATGTTGCACGATTTAAAAAGTGTAAACAAAACCGATCGTTCTGCCTTGTTAGGGAAACTGAATTGGAAAATTGTAAATCAAACCCCTTAGGCACAATTCCGGTTAATCACAGAACAAAACGGTTCGCAAATTCGTGTTGAAGAAATTGCGGAAATCCAACATAGGAAACTTCTTCGTAGGAGAACCACCAAAACCTAATCACGATCTAGTTACACATAAAAACTGCCAACTAACCAAGTTAGGTTATTTCATTAGGTAAATTAGTACTAGGATGTTTAGCGTCAAGAATCTTGATTTCTGTGAGATGGTTCCTCATGCGTCTGTGTCGCTGTGTTCGAGAGCATTTTTGAGAGTGGACATCTTATAAAATTTATTGGTAAGTTCCAATGTTTCTGTGTATTTCTTTGAAAGAAATGAAAAGCAATAAAAAGAATTGTTTAAAGTCTATGTCTCTTTGTTGTTGTAAGTGATCAGGAGATTAGAGATCGTAGGGAGACCAAGCGAACCTAGCTTTCGTGAATGTCGTCCTTGTTACGTCTATGAGCGAACTCACGTGTAATATACGGAAGTAGCTAAATGCGGCTATCTAGATTCCATATGGTCTAGAAACCCGTTACACAGTTAAACGATAAATCAGATTCAACTAAACATGTTATCCCAAAATAAACATTTGCAAATTCGTGTTACGAAGTTGCGGAAACAAGTTAGGAACCCTTTTTTTAGGGAAACTCGCTAGCATTTTGGTCACGATTTAAGTGAACCTAAATATCATTTGTTAAACGTCTCTCTTTTGGTATGACAGAAATCGTTAAGAGTAGAAATGGTTCAATTTGAGTATACTTGTTTGATGCAAGTTTGGCAATTTCATGGTTTGCCTGTATTGCTGTGTTCGAGAGCATCTTGAGAGTGGAGAGCATATGAAAAATTATTGGTGAGTTTTAACGATCGTATGTACCTTTCTCTAAAAAGAATAAAAACGAAATACTTGAAAAATCTAAGCCTCTTCCTTGTCTTAATAATCAGGGTCATCAGAAGTCTTGGGGGATCAAGCGAACATAGCTTTCGTGAAAATCGTCCTTGTTACATCTATGAGAGAACCCATGTAGATAGTACTGATGTAACTAAATGCGGCATTCCTGGTGGCACATTGTCTTAGAACTTGTTCTGGATAGTGGGCGACCAGGAAAACCGTAATACACATATGAGGACATAGCATGTGAGGTTCTGGTCTTACATCAAGAAAAATAAGCAACTGGATTTGAATAGTAGCTTGATTTGTTTTTCCTGACAAACATTGAAGTCGGCATTGAAATTTTTGTGTTTAATTTTCTGAATGTTAAAATGGGAATGCAAGATCACTTACAAAAACGATTACTTGCACTTGTGCATTCCACAAGAATTGATCTAGGTTTACAGTTGGTGATGTAGTACTGCGAGCAAAAGTGGCGATACGTTCTGTTTAAAAAAGGCATGACTTGATAGCACAGGTGGACAGGGTGGCGGAACCGTGGGGCCGCATGGGTCTAGGCCCCCACTGTCTTTTCTAGGTGGGCCTTGTCTCACAGTTTTACCTTTCGAATTTTGCTTAAATAAGTTTAAGCCACACAATTAGTATTGGGTCCATTGTTGAAGTAAATCGCTCAATGAAAAAATTTCCACAGTTTTTTGACGTAGACTTGTGCCTCCCACTTTGAAAAGGTTCCTCTACTACTGCAAGTGGAGCCAGAGGAACACTGGAGACATTTCTACTCATTTTTAAGATAAAAGCGTCTTGCCACAAAAACATCTAGTAGGCTTTGTAAAAAGTTGCCTGTTTTGATGATATTCAGATGAGGAAAAATCGATGGCGTTTTTTTCTTCGTGCATCCAAACTTTTTCCTCAATGAAAAATCCTGGGTGCGCAACTGCGCCCTAGCCAAGAAAACCTGAAGATTTTCCAGACGAAACTTTCTCCAGACAAATCACAGAAATGCCACAACTTTGATGTCTCACAAAAATCGTATGGGAACACCAATCTACCTCAGAAGAAGAAGTAAACCCGTCTTCCCCACCAGACCCATAACCAGCTTGAGACACCAAGTGGGGCAAAGAGTTTTCTGAGGAGGACCCAAATCTTTTTAACTATGTCTAATAGTTTCAAAATATGTCCAACACATTTTTCCAGGGAGGGGCGAAAAATTTTGCAGGGGAAGATTGCCCCCTGTGCCCCCCTAGTTACCGGCCTGTTCCCTACTGTCACTATTTCTAATGATTAATTGTATTTATGTTTATCCATGAATCAAACTTTCCTGGGGATGAATATACTGCTCCTTAAAAAGATGCAAGAAATCTGGCTTAGATTGTCGCAGCTATTGTTTCTAGCAGCTGAAGCAAGATCATCCAATACCAGTGCATATCTTTCAGCAGCAGTATTTACGATGTTTTTTTCAAGCCTTCACGATGTTGAGTTTATAGCAGCATTTTCAAGCCAAATTTTTTAATTGTTTTTACTTTCCCAGCAATGCTTCGACTAAAGTGCGCAACTGCGCAGTTCCACCAGACTATTTGGGCAGTGATATATCATTCTCGCGCACTTGCAATATTCCAACTGTTTTGGGGGCAGAAGCAGAACACTTCGGAGCATATCGCATAGCCCGTTTAGAAACTATTTGAAGTAAAATGCATGCTGTGTTCTGTGTTCGTATTTTGATAAGATTTAAATACTTACTATAATTCACCAAGTTTGTAATTCATTTACAATTCTGCTAACTCAGCCTTGCCACCCTGCTTTCTCACTAAAACTTATTCATTCCCACTAAAATAAACATTTGTTCAGTGCAAAATATTCTTACAGGGAACACTGTACCCGAAACCCAGGTCTTGTCGAACAACAAACCCGGATATTTTGAAAAACCTCGAATTGCTGTTGCATCCAACAACTGTATAGTAATTCTGATAACATTGAAATTTTAGAGTGGCGCGTTCTATGGCCGATTAACACATTTGAACATTCAACTATCTATCATAAGGTTGCCAGATGTCCTTGAGCGTCAGGGACTGCCCTTGAATTTGCTATCAAAACACGTTATGTCCTTGATTCTTTGAAAACATCTTGTTGTCCTTGATTATTTTCCGGCATTCTTGAAAATTCTTGAATATTTTTTAAATTGTTCATTTTTGAACAACTGATTACATTGAACATTCAAAAATCACGAATAAACGATGTAAACTAACAGAACACTGTGTAGATTTGTTCCATCTTGCAGCGGCGCAGTGAAAAGTAAACTATTCAAGAACAGTTGTGTTGTCATACGCTTTGTTTAGTTTTCAATTTCGTACATGGTTAGCTTATTAGCCTGACTTGCCCACGCGTCAAAACTTGCTAAAAGGGTGAATGAAAGTAGCCATGGGCGTCCGCAGAAATCTTTCCAGAGGGAGAGCAACGTCGACATTTTGCTTATCTTTTTCAGGTTGCTGACGTTGCAATGCAAATGGACGTTTACAAAACCCTTTACTATTTCTACACAAAGAAAATGCCCAATGAAAGCACGCGCTCCATTCGCATCTATTTTGAAATCTTTATGTGGAGCTGTATACGAGTTTGCCACAAAGGTGTACTTTCTGTCGTCCGTTACAGCTATTACTGAATTGGTGCATAAATGTCGTTATTATTGTGAACTCCGCATAACTGAGTCTGAAATGGACTTGAATTATCAGCAACTACGTTTGCGGCTCTCTCATTAAGGCGGCTTCACACAGAATCCGGTTACGGCTTACAATCCGGCTTATGGCCAACGGCACTCTTCCAAATAAGATTTGAGGAGGGAAAAAGAAATTTTTAGGGAGCAAGATTTTTTATTATTATATGTTTTCATAAAAATGTTTAAGGACACAACAAATCGGGGGGATAAAAATTTAGGGGGATTGCCCCCGAATGACCCCCGTGACTACAGGCCTGCCCTGCGGAAGCACATGAAAGTAGCCGACTGTATGTTTTTGAAAAACAAATGTCCTTGAAAAATTTTCAAGTGATCTGGCAATCCTAACAGTGGCGTAGCCAGCCCAAAAATTTGGGGGGCCAAAATGTTTGATTTTAGGCGAATAACATTATTTTGCTTAAAAAAACGCCTCTCAAAGCACAAAATGTCTACATTTTCTAAAAATTTGGGGGGCCATGGCCCCTATGGCCCTCCCTGGCTACGCGTATGAACTCTAATCTATCATGAGGCGCGAGTGTGCGGATTTTGCTCGCTGATCATTTGGGCGTTCGTTATTGGTGTGTCTATATTTTGTTTTTTTGGTTTTTACCTAGTTGACGGATTTTGACGTCATTTTGTACATAAAAGGTGTCTAAGCGAGTGGTCACGACAGCGTATATGCACATGCCATGGTGTACCTTCCTAGTAACTTCAGTGCCTCGTTTGTTGCCATTTTGACTTTTTTGAGATCAAATTTGTAACTTTTGGCCTTTTTTAACTCTTTTAGATTTATTTCTTTGTAAAAAAGCAAAGTACAATTTGCTTTGTTTGGCCATTTTTGACCAATACAAATTTTTACGTCGGTTTGTAAGATATATAGATGATTGTGGCAGATTTCTGGACACAAAATGTTAAATTTTGATTGAAAACTCTACATTAGAACTTCACAATTTTTATTTTTGCTGGTGCAGGTTACTTGTTAGCAAGACCAAAATTTTCGAGACGTTTATTAACTGAGTGAGCTTTGTTCTATACATTGTCTTTTAAAAGCGCTGTGTAGCCTGTATGGGTGTTAATTTTCGTTGTGTATTTATTTGGTATTTGGCTTTTTTGGTGCTTTCTGGNTTTTTTACTCATGACAACCAGAACCGTCGCCAGAAAGTCTTCACTAATGGGGCTTGATATTAAAAATTTCATAAAATCTCCACTGATTCATAGTGTTTCATACTCGATTTGGTGGGGATAAGCCCACCAAAGCACCCTCCCGTGGCGACGGGACTGACGACAACCCCGCAACAGTGATAAATAAACAGTCAACTGTGGACTATAGTTCTTCAATAGTTAGGCTATACTGTCTTTACTAGTCAATTCATTTGCAAGCTGTTAATTCATTTTCTAGCTGTAATTCTTAGCAGAAGCGATTCGTTCATTTTCAGTTTGCAATACCTTTCTAGAAAATAAGTGGCTTTTCTTCAGAAGCAAATTTAACTAAATTCTCAATAATGCAAAACATGGCAGACATTCAGTTTCACGATTGTACTAATAAAAGAAAATTAGTAATTAAGGGCCATTTCTTATACAAAGCGCAACAAACACCAAAGTGCAATTTGTGCTTCGTTATACTAAAAACAGATGGTTCATGCACCAAACTTTTAATCAGCCATTTAAAATCAAAGCACAGAGTCCATGTTATCCACGAGAGTGAAGATCACGAAAAATTCCAGCACAGGAAGAGATCTGATCGCCACTTGTGCAATTGGAAATGAGTCTTTTTGAGGCTACGTAAAAGAGGTCCTATAACTTTTTTTCATGTTTATAACCGTACCATGCCTTACTTTCAATCAAGCCCACATCAGTGTAACCGCAAAGAGGGCTTTTTCAGCCATAGGACTAACTGCCACACAACTCAGAAACAGACTGAACGATGAGAGCATCGACGCTTTCATTTTCATTAGTTGGCATTACAAGAATCACTAAAAACTGTGCACAACGTAATTAAAATAATAAATTTGCTGATAACTACGCATTGAACAACAGTAATAAATTCNGGATATTGGGTTTCCATCGCGAAAAATACTCGGGTTTTCTTCTCAACCACCCGAAATCCGGGTTTCAAATTTGTCCCGAATTGGAAACACTAGTTTATAGCCAGTTCACTCTTTGAAAACAACTCACTCTGGTTGCAAACTACAGCAATCGAATAAAAATATTTGAATGAATGTCATTTCGTGCCCCTCTCATGCAGTAAAAACCTGGATTCGGGCCTGTGCCACAGCTATGCACTTGTCTACGGAATTATATTTTAAACTGCAGGACGTTATAAGCACAGCTTCGGAGTCGGAAATATTTCATCCGACTACGAAGTCAAGCTTCAAAATATTTTCACTTAAACTCCAAGCAGCTCGAAATTTTGAAATCAGACTCTGGATGAGTTTTTAAATAGAATTCTGTAAATCAGGATTTTTTCAGCAAACTTTGCTGAAATTGATAACATCTTTCCAAATTTAGAAGTCGCAAACCTGCAATTATAAACTGCTACCAGAAGTACGTTGAAGAATACTTATTTGTAGATGTGAATTTGCAATTTTAGGTTTATTTCACAATGAACAGTCTGAAATAACATACAGTACGCCATAGCAATATAACAGACATTTTGGTATGTCACCGATGTCATACGTAACAGCAGTACCTCCAGTTAAAGTAATCTATGGAAAACACTTATTTTTGCACTGCAATTAATTTTTCTGCTATTATCACGCATTGTAGTTTAAATGCTTGTAACGAAGTCTCTTAAAATCAGGTAACGCTTTTGTGCAAATAACTGTGACAGATGCAGCAAAAGAGAACAACCTTCTTCACGCTGTATTGTAATTTTGACACGCAGAACAACTAGTGATACCAGCTTGCAAATCTCACAAGAATTCAACATTGTGTTTCTTGCGGCTATAGACCCAGAAGGCACACAAATGCTTTAAGGACTGAGTCAATCCTAGGCAAATAAATACAGTGGACTTGGGGTTGGGGGCCCAAGGCAAAGCGGAAAAGGGGGCCTTCAGATGACGTCATCATACTCATCCAACCGTGATAAGACCTTTTGATAACGTCTAGGAAAGGAATATGCGGGCCACTGTGTTATGCAATTTTCTATGCCGCATTAGGGGTTATGGTTAGAGCATGGGTGTGGAGTTAGTTTTAGTGTTGAAGTTTAGAATAGTGGTTAGGTTTGGTGATCGTTTTCCCGATAAATTTGGCGNCAGATCTTTGTGCACCAATTTTCATTGATTAACAAATGCCATTTAAACAAAGAATGGAACAGGTCTATGTTTGAACACAATTAACTTTTGCGATGTCACATGCACTACATGTGCTTCGGACCCCTTTTTCAAAGTTGTTCAAACTATCGTATATTGTGAGAAGCTTTATTCTCTGACAGTGAAAAAAATTATCCTTTAGTATAAATTTTTCCTCTTACTTGATACGATCTTTTCAGAAGTTTTTAGAACAAATTTTAACCCAGTCTTTTTAAAAGGTATTGAAGTTGATTTGAAGCATTTCCTATTTACACATTAGAGATGCTGCCCGGGGCCTTGTGAAACCAGAGTAAGCTGCTTACAAATTACAGTGGCGGTTGGGGGCCTCTTTGAAAGATAGTGCTTATACATTAGTTGCTTTTGGGCCCCGTTAAAATGAGGGGTGTTTACACATTACAATTGCTGTCGGGACCTCTTTGAAAACAACGTACTTATACATTACAGTTGCTGTTAGGCCCTTCTGAAAACAAGGTACTTACACATTACAGTTGCTGTTGGGCGCCCTTTTGAAAGCAGAGTACCTGCACATTACAGTTGTTGCTGGGGGCCCCTTTGAAAGCAGAGTAGCCTACTTACACATTGCAGCTGCTGTTGGGGCCCCCTTTGAAGGCAGAGTACTTAATTATGATGTGGTTCGGAAAATAATATATGGGCAGATATAATGAGTTTTTCACCAAAAATGAGGAATATATACGCGGGAAATACCTGAAGGGGACCCGAGGCAAGTGCCTCGCTCGCCTCCCCTTAACACATCACTGAATAAACACTTCAATGCTGCTAGCAGAAAACAAGAACTAATTAAAATGCGCGAAAAACAAATGACGAGATTATTTTGCGAAGATATATACAAAAAAGATTACTTGAAAAAATGATGAACACGGCAATCGATTTTGCAACGAGCCACAAAAACATTTTGATTACGCTATTGACACCAGACACCGCAAAAAACACATGAGTACAAATCGGTGTACGGCAAGCAACACGAAAAACGTAAAAATCGAACGGGTAGCGAGTTCCCAGAGTAAATCAGAAAAGACAGTGTAAAGAAGTTGCTTTGAAAGATACATCAAAAACGTGTAGCTCGTAAAGGATTTTTTTAACGCCGCTTTGCGCCTGCCACACAAAAGCAGGGGATGCCCGCGCAATAAACAAGTAAAATGAAATCTACGTTGTGCGTCTAACAAGTCAAACTTGGCAAGAAAGCTAGTCAATCCAATGTTTACAAAACCGAAACTCTTGCAATTTAAACACAGAATGGACCGCAATTTAAACACAAAATGGACCATGAGCAAAATAACTAAATAAAGCAGAGTTAAATAACGAGAAATGACTTCCTCAAGCTCGAAATTCTTCAGCAATGCATGTTTCTACATGTATCGGCTTCATCCTTAGAAACGGTCTGATGGAGTTCGGGGGAAAGGCAGGCACTTTAACGAAGCTGACGAGAAAGTTTTAAGTAACGTCCGCTGAACAGAAGCAAGTGTGTGTGCACAGTCTAACAACATACAAGCAGTGGTGGACTGAAAAGAAAGTCAAACAGGAAGCACTTTCTGATTCGGGCTTTTTCGGACCTCTCACTCTTTAAGTCTGCAGCGTCAAATTTGGTATCTTTCTAGACATACAGAAATTCGTTAAAAATCAACGGTCGTGACTTCTTTTCATCGTATGTTATATTCATTCAGATAACCTGTAAACGCACATAGGCATATCCAAGGGGTGAAAAAGCGCGGCTGTTCCCCAACATTTTCGACGGAAATTATCGCGCTGTTGAGCAGAAATTGTCATGAACACGTGAAGCCTCGAGTAGACAATTCTCACCCTCCCAATTTTTTTCTGGCTACGCGCCTGTTTGTACTACACAAACACTTTAGGAAAATTTCTTCAAAGGCAAATAATTAAACTAAAAGGTCCATGCACACGCATTTGTGTGTATTGTGCAATATACCACCACACGCATTTGTGCAAAAAGCCGCCAAAATTTTGTGAATAAAAAGGTTTCTAAAAGCTTCAACTGCCACTGCATACAAAAGCAGTCGGCAAAGAACTGCACCAGGGCTTTCTTTTTTCTATGGGTTTTAGGGATTTCGCACAAGTGTAAGATCTTGTGGCATCACGCAGTTTCTGAAGTATGGAGCTTTTATCGTACGTAAGCGAGCCGACGGCAGGGGTCGAGCCACCAACCTCAGGAGTCGTGAGTGACGATGTTAACCACAACACCGTTAGACGGCTCTGCATTGGCCATACACTTTCAGTGCAAACAATAGTTTTGCAATCATTTAATTTCAAAAATTGTCTTGCGCCACGTTATGTAGACTCCTTCAGTTACTGTATGATCGGGAACACAAAGCTGTAAGAGGCGACAAGAATGCGAAAGATACACGCTTTGAGAGCAGATACAGACTGCTGCTAAGACAGGGAAGAGTCAGAAAAGAGGGCGTCAAACTTCGGTGAAACCAAAAAAAGGGCTATCCGTTTGTTGGGGGTGGGTGATTAGAAAAGGGGCGCCGCTTCATTGTTGAGAGTAACGACGACAAATTCTCCCAATGGATCTTCTACTGTATCGCATCAAAAATATTTCACATCTGCTGAGCTCCTAAATAACACATGCCATACACTTGCAAGTCACCACCTGAAGCAACAGGATCTCAACTTGATGAAAAGACAGGACCAAAGCGAACAGAAGATGTCAATTAGACCAAGAGCCAGGTAGGTCATATACTCGCCTAAAGCTGCACACATGTCATGCATCCAAATGCGCAACCGGCGAAAATCAGCGATACGTTTGCATTAAAGAGGCTTCGAAAGATTCTACTATCAGTCACGACAGTAACAACGCAATATTTTTAGATAAACGAAAGGGATGAACCAAAGGACACAGATAATTCAGTCTCATGTAGCTTAGACCCTAGAGGGAACATGACGCATCATGTGAAAGACAAGCGTGCTAATCAAGCGCGAGGTAACTGCGTATTCTGACAGTTCAATCTTCCCCTTGTCAAAATACATTTGGCCAACTAAATTTGATACTTGATTCAAGCGAAAGGTAAGATAACGTAATTCAACAAGATGGTTCGTTTTAAACAATGAAAACGCAAGTAGTTATCTCCACAAAGTGGAGACAGTGGTAACGCAAGTAGTTATCTCCACAAAGTGGCAATTTATTCAGAGTCATGCTAGATTACTAACACCTAAATCTTAACAATGTGCTTAACTAAGATTAACTCACATGGGGCTTCTAATATATGTATACTTGTAGTAAGACGAAATGCTGGTACAGCCAGTTGAAATGTACTGGTAACATGGCACTACTTAAATATGATCCATCACCATTCCAACCAAAGTACAGTATCACAAAATGCATTCAATCATTTTTAAACCGACAATGTGTTTGTGAAGAATGATACCGGCAATTTACGCCTATGCGTGGTTATTCTGCTCATCAAAACAATTGACCTTCAAAATAAGTCTTGCAAACACCACAGAAAAAAATGTTACGCAGTTGACTAAATTTCTTGCCAGCACTGTGGTTGTACTCTTACAAGATTAAATGTCAGTGCAAAAAACTACTATAATTAAAGCACTTTCACGGAAGTCTGCATGTAAGAATGCTTTCACAAAATATACGAAAAAAAGCACAACATAGGCTTTTCTCGTTACGTGCCACTGTCGCTTTTCACGAGTACATTTCATGAAAATGATCTGACTTAACTACTTTGAACGGGCATCACCACGTGCACACAGGTTCATGAAAAGACGGCAACTTGCTAAAATTAAATGTTGAAGTTGGTTGCCGAAATTGTCTAATCAGGTGTACCGTGTTCCACCAAATATCAACTGCACAAATTGAAAAACCACTTCCGGTTTAGTGATAAAATGTTAACACAAGCCATACCGTAACAACTAAGGGTATCATTTTCTAAATTTAATCGGTCACTCATGACAGCTTCTCGGAGAGTGAAAAGTTTAGCAAAATCTTGCATCTTCAACAATCTCAACTAGAAAAACGCCATCTTCATAAAAAGTCTATACACATTTCAGTCACTTTCAAAAAAGGCTACACACATCTCGGTTAGTTTCTAAGACAACGTAAACGGTACGCGCATCCGTGCCCATAACACTGCATGAATGGCTGGTTACAGAAAACTCTTAAATGGAAACCACTAACGCTTGTCTCTCAACGCTTGCTCAATAGCATAGTCAAATCCATCATGTTGATACGCAAGGTTTATTATATGCTCATGAGGTAAGGGAGCCCGTATGGGAAAAAAGAAGTGATCCGGATAGTAGTTGGTAAGATTGTTCACAGATGAAGTGTAAAGGTCAGCAATTCTGCAAAGACGTCCAGCAAAAAAAGATGGTGAGAGATGCGATCGAAACACAGATCCAAAATGAGGATTGAACACTTCTTTAACGACTCTCTTCAAGGTTAATCTTTCAGCAAGCCATTCCTGCAATACTTGTTGGCTTTCTGCATCTCTATAAACCTGAAAGTAAGAAGAAACCTTGGTTAATAGTTACATTGGTTTAAGAAGTAATGCGATCCATTTTACATACTCCTGGGGACCCCACCTGTGCGTTACGTTAACACCTAATTGGATATTTAAGAAATAAGCTTGTGTGATGTCCAGCACAAAAATACCATGGGCACTGTAGCTTATCGCAGCATCCCAAGTTAGACCATGTTCATAACACTTTAATAGAAACAACGAAACTTAAACACTGAACAGGACTTCAGCTTTTCCTAGACCTTAATCGTTGCTTAACTACTGAAGGTGATTTGGAGTTTGTCACTATAGACTTCTTAAAATGCAGAGTGAAGGGAACGCAGTTCATCAACAGGAAGTTGTACCACCGAAACAACACATTTAAGTCAATCTTATTTGGAGAAACAATATCTTATTTGGAGAAAACAATAAGATTGATGCGTCTCAATCAAAGCCATAGTAAACTTTTTAATCAATCACCATTTTTATACCACAAACATTTTTTTATTGTTACAAGCTTTGTAATTTTATGTTATTTTATGTACTATGATCGACCTTTTCAAATTTATGCAGGTATTAATAAGTTTTTAGAAGTTTTATATAAGGGACACATATGTCCCTCTGTGCATAAATGGTAACTGCTTCTTTCAACATTAGCCTATGGCTGTATAGATACTTAGATAGCACAGGCTACTTTTCAATTACTTTGGCCTTACTTCGCAGGCTGTGATCTACCTGGCCAAATCGGCTGGCTCCCTTTAACTTGACAGTGGCTTGGGTGGGCAATTTTTTACCATTGCAATAGCATCAGAAAATATAAAACTGGGTGGGTAGGCCTACTAAGCTATAGAAATGCCAGGCATGAGATTGGATAAATAGGGTCACTTTGCAGTCATAAATGCCAATAATAAACTAAGCAATGAAAGGGCTTATTCTTGTCAGACCAGAAGGACGACTTTTTTTCTGGAACTGAAGTTTGCAACAAGGCCGACAACTGTAAACAGCCGCATTGTTCACAGTGAAGCACACACATCAGTTAGTAAAAAGATCAGCCATTTGGAATTTTGACAGCAAGTTGTTTATGGCGTATCGCAATGGAAAACAATTACCTATCCAGGCCATACTATCTAGTGTCTAGTTAAAAAGTAGCCAATCTATTTGGCCAGCTACCTTACACCCTGCAAAGTAACCAAGCCCAAAGTAATTGAAAAGTGGTTTGTGCTATCTAACTATGCAGTCATAGGTTAATTTTGGGAAATCCACTTAAGAAACAGTTACCATTTATACATAGAGGGACATATGAGACAACATTTACACCATATATTGCCAACATGCAAAAAATTTTTTTGGAAAAAAGTTTAGTTTGTTTATGTATGGCACAAATAGAACTGATTTTGACCAATTTTGAGCAGTTTGATGCATTTTGAAATTAGTGTGCGTTACAGGGTTAACTGAGCTGAATCCGAGCACACGATTCATGTTTTGTGCTGGTAATTTTTAATTTTCTTAAAGATAGCATTCCTATGCATTGATGATATCACCACCTACAATGATTCAGCTTTGTGGATATGCAATCACCCCAACTTATTTACCATGTGATACAATATTTATGATAATGAGCAGTGGAAAGATTCACTCATTTCTGAAGTTGCTTGAATTTTTTGTTTTTTAATTCAAGCAACAGTTTTCAGTTACCTGGACAAAAGTACCTTTTCTGGTTTACCCTGAGTAAAACAACACCTTTCTCACAAAAAATTTGTGAGGTAGACACTAACTGGGAAATTCAATAGTAACCAAAAAATATACACAAGTGTTGCCATTTAACACTGCATAATAAATATGCTGATATGTTTTACAGGATAATTAAATCGAAGTTCCTATTTTTTACTCCACATTATAGTATGTGTTAATCCAACAGAAAACCTGAAACATTTCTAGTAGCAGTTGCTATGACAACCATGATAAAAACATCATTAGCAATATTGACAGTTCTGAGCACAGTGAACTAAATATAAAAAGCATCTTCTGATGAAGAATATTACCTGCATTCTTGTGAGTAGCCGCTCTAATGTTTGCATCCAAATGACAGATTTTCCAAACAGGTCACTATTTATAACACGTATTTCATCTTCAAGTTCAGGAATAACAGCACCGGTTCTCCACCCATAAGAGTAAGTAGGATCAGATAAGTCAGTGTAGATCTGGTCTCCAAAGTAGAGAACCTGATTGCCATTCCAGTTAGACAATTGCATTAAGCTATCAATGCAACCCTCACAATATACTTCACCTTTTTTAAACTCACTCACTGCAGACCATGACACTTGGGTATTTTTGCAATTATCAATAATCACTCTTTTGAATGGGCGAATACCTTTATGAAAAAATCTAGGCTTGCGTGCTTCAACAATAATCACATGAAAAGCATCCCTCCAATCAGGGCCAATCAAATGAGTCAACCCATGGTTAACAAATGGAAAACTACTGTTTGTAATGAGAAACAATTGCTTTTTTGAACGTGCTAGATAATCCATCAAATTCCTTAAGGAGTTCTTTTCCAAATACTGATCAATTTTTGACTCAACTTCCTTATAAAGATGACCAGATACATGCACGTATCTCACAGCATTTTGTACACTTTCAAACAATATTCTTGGATCATAGACAATGTTATTTACAAAGAAATACTCAACTACGTTGGCAAGAAGCATCATCTCAGGCATGGAAAAAATGTCCATAAGTTGTCGAATTGAGTCACCACCAGTATATGATTGATCAATTATGTGTTTTGGAATGTGTCTAGTTCCATGAAACAATGCCATGACCTCATTGTTATCAAGCTTCTGCAATCCTTTGTGAACAGTTCCAAGCTGGACTACATTACAGCTGTCAATTTTCATTAGTAAGCTTCTTGCAACATCATAGTGCAGACCACGAATGCAGAAGTTAGGTATGTATTTCATATGTAGAAGGCCATGTGGAAAGTTGTGAATCTTGACTAAATACTCTGCAGCAGCTGTGTAAATGAAGTCTTGCATGCTATCAGAGTACTGAGCCAACGTGTAGTCGTAGTCAAATCCATATATATTGACCTCACCTAAATTAATTTGATTAATAGCAAATACTCCACGTTCATCAACATGATGTATACGTTCATGGGATTCATGAATTAACTTTTTCAAATCACAGTATCGAGTCTGCATAAAATCCTTATTTGAGATACTTGCAACATTGCTAAAGTGTGCTATTGTTCCCTGCAGCCGACAACACTGCCTTTGGCACAGCAAAATGCATCTGGAAGATTGCAGTGATAAATAAAAAACAGCACACTTTAATGCCATATTAACAGATACCTGTATGTTAATTGCATTGCAACAGCAAACAAAATCTGAAAAATTGCATGAAAGCTACATTTTACCACTAAATAAACCAATGAAACATGTCTTACACAACTTTTCTCACTGACAATTTTACTATCGGCCTATTATGTACTTAGACAAAATGAGTTTTTACAGAACAGAAACCATGCTACATACATATACGGATATGGCTTCTATTAGATACCAGCTGTGATCTTTTTCTCTTGAAACTTTGTATATTTACATGGAAAACCTATGAGAAATAGTGGATTCAATAACTGAGGCACTTATTTGGGCTTGAATTTCAAGGTGTTTTTAACACGTTGGCTACCAGTGTATGATATATTTGTACTATGAAATCCATTGTGAGCAGGGTTGATAAAAATCATGATTTTTTCAAAAAAATTAAAAAAATCAGAATTTTTTTATTTCAATTGGATTTTTTTTTATTTTTATGATTTTTATTTACTGTGTAGAGCAGGGGTTCCCAACCTTTTTAAGATCTCGCACCACTTGGGCACCCTTTATTATAAACACGCACCATGTCTTCCAGAACAATTAATTTGATTGAATCTTAGTTTTTTCACAAGAATGGTATACAATACATTAAAATAATAATAAAAGACCGTAACTAAACTTAATGAGATTTTTGTTAGTGTTTACCTTCCACCAATTTATCGATGCGTGTCGTAAATTAGCTAACAGTGCATTGAAAGTCATAATACTGTGGTACAATAGGAATTGCAGGTTACAAGAAAATTTATTTACAAACAAAGCCCGATATGTAATTTAGACAGCTGTGAATCCAGGTTTTTGTGAAAAATGGAAGTTACTCGCGTACCACCTGGAAGACCTTCGTGTACCACTAGTGGTACATGTACCACAGGTTGGGAACCCCTGGTGTAGAGGGTGGCCACCAAACAAGTAGTAATTTATAATTTTAATTAACTCTTTGGCGTCTGCTAGAATTCAAGGATTTTCAGAAAAAAACGCCTAAACGCATGTTGCTTTGCGCGGGAATTTCTCCAGTCCGGTACGCTCTACAGACCCGGTAAAAGTCTCAAAAGATGCGGCAAGGCTTCTAGTCTGCACTCAAAAAAATTTTTTGCTTGGGGGGTGCGGGTTTTTGTGAGTGACGTCATAAATGGAGAACTTTTAGGACACCTTGGCCCACTTTGCCTGGCCCAGGGCGCCAACCGTTAGGTGGTAGTATTTCACTGAAGTTTTTACTGGAAATTAGGCTACAATCCGAGTCTTTTGATACTTTGGATGACCTGTTGGGGTTTTAGGTTCAAAAGTTGTGATGTAAGGTCGTAAAAATATTTGACTAATTAGCTAAGTAGATAATCAATTAATTTGTTTAATTTATATCATAACTTTTGAACCAGAAATGCTAGAAAGTCGATCAACGGCTCAAAAGACTCGAGCCTAGTTTCCAATGAAAACTTCAGCGAAACACTTTGGCCTAGCAGTTGGGCCCTAGGCCAGGCAACATGAGCCAAAATGA
>JGI24158J21664_10005481_pt1 | contig 16591 bp, 10 predicted proteins | sample Ectturendosymbi3_FD_21664 | JGI IMG/M metagenome (IMG submission 21664)
GCTGCTTGTTAGGCTTGTCTTCAGACGTTATGAGTAGGGCAAGTTTTTCAACTTTTTTACAGCTTCCAACAGCTTCTGAAATACTCAGAATTTATGTTGTACGATGAGCTGGTCGCAGGAATTTTATATTGCAACTTTTTCCTTTTTCACTTGCAACTTTTATCAAGTAGGCCTACTGCGTAAAATGTAAAAGTGTGAATTGAAAAACATGCTTGAGAACTATTTCTGTATAGTTCTGTTCTCTTTGATAACCGATTCGAACTGAATAATGACTTAAAAGCAATTGTAGAAATGACCTGGCCAAACAAATATCAGTCCAGAACTGTAGGCCAAATTGTTAAATTGTCAAGCAACTTCATGCACTGTGGAGCGAAGTTTTAGCATGCTACGCAAACTGTTTTTAAATGATCGCCATTTCTCGGCAGATAATGTTTGGAAATATTTAGCATTATATGTAAATAAATCGCTTGAGTAAATCACTGTTATTCAAAATGCTTGTGCATAAATGCAACTTTTTACTGCAAATTTTGTTAGAAATAAATGCATATTTCTCACGATTTTTTTGCAACAAAAACTTGTCCTAGTTATGAGTTTTTTAGTAGTTTTCGTACAGGTGCGGGTTTGAGACCGAAAAAGTGCGGGGCGGGCGCGGGTTGGGATGGTCTGCGGGACGGGGCGGGTTAGAAGTGTGCGGGTGCGGGGCGGGTGCGAACAAAATTTCTCAAACTCTTGCGGGTGCGGGGCGGGTGCGGACAAAAATTTCAACCCGCGCAGGACCCTAATGTGCACGTGTTTGCTCGAGGGTGATTACTTGATTGGCGCATTTTGTTCGTACCGTATCTTGCGCAGTTGTTGCGCATTCTGTTCTGGCTTCCTTACGCGAAGGTGATCACTTGTTTGAACCTGAGTAACTTAGTATGTTTTGTATTTAAGGACTAAGTCCAGTTATAGCAAAATAAAGCCTAAGTAAATAGCGTGCTGTGTGCAAATTTTACAACATAAATTTTTGTTGAAACAGATTTCTTGCAGTGTACCGCGATTTCCATTGATTTAACAGCCAAATTTCATTCCCTTCATGCTAAGGAGTCGGAGTCGAGTCGGAAATTTTGGAAAGGTCGGAGTCGGTTATTTTACCTCCGACTCCGCAACCCTGTAATCTACTACTATTTGATACATGGTGAAAAAAAATGATAGTTCGCAACCTGCGACCCTAGTTGGAGTTATACGCTTGATGTTCAAAGTCGAGTATTCCCGGTTTACGTTATTCGAAATGAACTTTTATTTCTGGTTTGATTGGGCTGTCATAATAACTCAACCCCTGGCTAAAGCGCATGGGCGTCAGAAGGGGGAGCTGAGGACAGCCTTGATCTCTCCCTTGGGCTTGAACACTGATATGTTCCTTCTCCTAAAAAATTTTTAGCAGGCAATTTTTTTGTCTTGGGTCGAATTGGTAAAATGAAATTTCACCGCTGCTGACCCCTTTAGAGAAAATCCCTCCGATGCCCATGCTACAGTGTTGTACTGTCATTACGATTGTGCAGTTTGTCATCGACTAAGGACTGATAGCCACACCTTTGTTATTCTACGGTAAGATGGCAATAAATAATTTATTACATCAGTCACTAGTGTTCAACCACAGACAGACAAAAACAAAATCCAGATTTCAAAGAAAATTTGCGGCAATCAGCAATGCAGCGGTTGCAAGCAAGGTGCACTTCGTCGATAGAACGCTGCGGATTTTTGATGCTGCGTTTCTATTGCTGTCTACAGTCGTACTTGCTGCCGTTGCAGTCCCTGACAGCGTTACCAGCAATGTGCTGCGCAGCTTTTCGTTAGATGACCTGGTGATACCATGATTTTCGTTTCGATGCTCCTTCGAGTTTGTAACATGTCGTATGTTGCTCGTAACTTCCTGTTTTTCCGGTGCCGAGCTGGCGTTGGTCACTGCAGTTTGTCCCAGCGCTGTATTTTCTGTTGATGCATCTCCGTTCTGTGGAGGAGCTGTGGTGAGAACCGGTGCTATTTTTGTGATTTCTTGTCTCGCTTTGAGGCTGGCTACTGTTTCGTTGTTGCAATTGTCCGAAAAGCAGCAGGTGATGTTGCAAAGATGTGATCTGCAAAGTGAATTTGCGCTCTTTTGAAGAACCATCAAGGAAAATGATTATTCGCAAGGAATTCTTTTGACAACACTCTGGCATACCCCAACAAATTTCTGTTGTGTGACATTTCAAATTTCGTGCCCATGCGAGTATTGATTTTCATGCCTGCCATCATATTAATAAACATTTTCGTTGCATGCTGATGGAGGTTGGAACAAATACATAACTTCGCTGCAGTTTTATACGTATTTTTGTAGCAAGTTTACATGAACATCGCAACTAACGAACTATCGGTGTCAGTATTTGCAAGCTTTAAATTGCTTAGAGAAAGAAAAACTTTAAATTGTTCTATATCATGTCATGAGTCATGACTGAAGCATAGAACTGCAAAATCCAGTTTAGTCCCCAAGGTGAGAATTTGCGATCAAGTTGCGAGCCGCCGTGTGTACGCAGCAGCTATTCCTATTTTCTGCATGGCATGGACAGAGTGCTCAAATTCGGTGAATCGCGAATTTTATTATTTTTTCAGTGGCCAATACTGATTCGATTCAAGTTAAAAGAAGTTGTGACGTGAGCGTCTACCTTTCTGGAGTATCGTTTATTTCGAAAGGTTACCGTATGAAGTTCCAGCCACTATCAATATTTTTCTCAACCTTCGAACGAGAAACTTTCTAATCAATTCACTCCACATGACGCCTTCACTTACGTAAAAAGTCCTGGAGCAGTGCCCGAACCGAACTTTTGCTGATAGCCGTCGCAGCTCATATTAGCGCACTGTGAGGCTGGAATACAAGCTCCGAAAAGAATGGATCCTGGAAAATATCACATCAGTCGCGAATTGTCTCTCCATGTGGTGGAAATGCTTGGCTAGTGGGAGGTTTTGTTAAAAATATTTTGCATATATACTTGTACATGTGAAGAAAACAATCGTTGTCATTTGAAATCCTGAGGCAAAGGTCGGTCTGCGCATAAGGTTGATACTTCTAAATTTTACTCTTCTTACTGGAGTTTGTTTTTGCTTGTGCTATTTTTCTCCAATGTTGTTTTTGGTTAAAGATTTGTTCGTCATTTTTCGCAAAAAATAAGACCTATAACATAATTTGTGAGGGTGACTGCGATATGAGTCTTTTGTCCAGAACAATTCTTAATAAAGGTTATCCTCACCATGAAAGTAATAGACAATATTTTGTGTGTAGTTTATAAATGAAATTGTAAAAACGTTTTTGATTGAATTGCAGTGGAATTCATTAAATTTTGTAATGTTCATGGAGAAATTAAACCACCCTTGAAAATAGGGGTTGCTTCTGATAATTTTTGTGAAAGTTGATAAAAGCTCCATTTTTGATGCATCCGTGGATTTCATAAAGACCGCTGATACAGCTCTCAAAGGTTTTCAAAATGCACAAAGGTCTGAAGTATTTTAAAAAAATTGTTTTCTTTGGAATGAAAGCAGACACTGTTTTTCACTCTAGTTACCTGTGTTTAAACCCATTCCTCCAGCTACAGCTTCAATGCGTATGCAAGCCAGATCTTCCATGTTAGTCGTTTGCTTACATCTTTTTGATCGGAAATTATCTTCTTTGAAAAATTCCATTGAAATCGTGTGATTCTGGTAGCAGTACATTCCTGATGATTTGGCTGCTACGCTTACTAATATCAACAGAAGTAATGAACCAGCCATCTGTGTGTTAAACGCCGTTGCTCAAGCAAAGCTATCAGTAAGATTTCCTAAATGCAAAATATAAATCAGCTTGATTGCGGAGATAAATTCCAATTTATCGCGTAGTTTTAGTGCGACTTAGGTATCAAATCAAGTGTGTCAAATTTGAACAATTTTTGTGAGAGTTGCTAAATGTTTGCAACAAACCTGTGTGTCTACGTGGGTAAACGATGGTTTGATGTTACTCATAAAATAAAACGCAGAGCTGTTTCAAGTGTCAGGTGGGAATACACAGGTTGAATGCAGGCTCAGAAACATAAGGGATTCCCGGTTAGGGAATTCACTTGTTTTAAGAGTACACTGGACTATATATTGAAGGGGTGGCCAACCAGTCAGAGACCAAGAGCCACATTTCTTACTGCGTTACCAAAGAGCCACATCATTACACCATACACATGGGTACACATGAACACCAACCCGTCTCTTCCTCGCTCACACACATACCTTTGCTCAGCTAGATTTATATTTTGCATTGGTGTGGCTCTTGTATTGATGTGGCACAGCTAGATTTATCGTAAATATCACACATCAACATTACAATGACATAATTTTACAAGCCATTTAATGTTATGCATGTTACTTTGTAGGACTTCTGGTAATTACGTAAGAGCCACATGAAATCGCGCAAAGAGCCGCATGTGGCTCGCGAGCCGCGAGTCTGCCACCCCTGATATATTGAATGCTGGCAATAGCGATAATCTAAAATTCTAAATCATGAATCTCCAAGCTTTTTTGTTCGAGGGCCACATCAGCTATTACACAACAGTTCGAGGGCCCGGCATCCTGCGTACTGTGATTGTTTCGGGTATCTTACATTCTACCACATCCATGAAATTTTCGTAGATGTATAATTTTTTTAAATATTGATAAAATGTCTTTGCGGTCCGATGAAATAACTTTACAGGCCTGCGGGTGGTAGTTTGGAGGCCCTTAACTAAATCGATTGTATTTTCACTTGAGATCAAGGATCATGCATGCAAGTACAGAGTTACAGCAAAGTATACCTCAGTGGTAAAAAAAGAAATAATACATACCCGCTCGAATTCATACTTGGATTTATCACTCAAGCAGGTTGCATGTAAATTTCGTTATAAAATGTTCGTGAAAAGCAGGCTGCAGGTTACTCTTGCAGCAAATAAGATTAAGTACATCATTTCTTGTGTATGTTTGGGTCACAAATCTGGTGAAGTGGCTTTTGCAACTTTTAAGGTCTGAATTTTTTTGACAAGTCCATCGGTTCATCAAGCTTTCCAGAATACTTTAACCTTGCTTCAAAAAGAAATTTTCAGGGTAGTTACCGTCGAAAAAAATTCAGTTGTGGCTCTACAGCACAGTTTTTGCTTATCGTCGAGATTGTAAGGTTTTGTCTGGTTCATGTCTCTTTGGTGCTTTTTAGAAAATGGAAAACCACCAAAGCAATAAAGACACAAATATTGACAGACCTGGCTTTTGGTAGCTCGTTTCAAGTGTTGAATTGAAAAATTATCAACGGAGAGAAAAAACTTCAAATTGTTCTATGTCATCAAGAAACGTTTTCCAATACTTTGTTGGACAATATGTGAAATTACTTGATTACCAACTGATTTCGAAACACCTGTGTAAAACAAACAATACTTTGCAACAGCGTTCTTTCCTGCCATTTTTTGATCAAAACGCAAGGTGCAACCTACAACAGGAGTAAACCTTGCCTACATTGCAGGCGTTATTTCTTTTAGCTAGCCTGACTTTTCGGAAAGACGCAACTTCCCACCATTTAATTAAAAAAATAGCTGTGATATCGACTGAAGGAGAGTGTGGCAAGGGCTTTAATTCTAGATAACGAATAAGGTGATACGCAAGTATTTGGATTTTATCGCATATATTCAGGTCTTCAAAATTTAACGTTTACCTTAGCTGGTCACTTGTAAATTCATGCACACATTCTAAGTAGTAGATACGGAACGAAAAGCCTTACTTTTAGCGAAAAGCTAAAGATAGCACGGAATTTTCAAGTGACCAGTACTGGTTTTCAAGCACTTTGTAGGGTGCTACCGCACACGAAACCAACATACGTTTTGTAATATTCGTGTCAATTAGAATGGGATTGACAGCTTACTAAAGTCTTAGAAAAAGATTCAAAAGTACATTTGGATTTCTTCGCTTATTCATTCATTTTCACACCCGCTTTTCCTCTTGGGATGATCTCGGGAGCAGCACTCTTGAAATAACTCATTGATTTCAGCAACCTCCGATAATTCTGCTGGCGCCGCGCAACACTAAGATGCGACCAAGACAAGTTGGAAGGCAATAACGCCACCTGCTCCTAGGTCGACCTCTGAGTACAGTTTCCCATCGGTGTAGCCAGCAGGACTTGTCTCGCCAAACTTCCCTGGAATAATCTGGTCACGTGTCTTTCTTCTTCTTGCGAGTGAGCGGCGGTTCAAACAAAATCCGAAAGGCCGTCAAGCCATTTAGTGTTGTTGCTGTTAGGGGACTGCAGGTCGTCCAGGCGGTTCGGAGGGCGGAGGATGTTACAGTCGAAGATTGTACGATTGGCCTACTGCTCTTCAGCGCCACAGATGCATTTAGGTGTATCTAGCATGCCCCAGCGGTACAAGCATGTGCCAAAGCGGCCGGCGCCAGTTCTTAACCTATTTTGTGCTAGACTCCGGGGAAGCTCTGAGCCAGGCGGGAGCAGAACTGTCGCCCAGGAAGTCTTCACTAGGGGGGATTTACGTTCGTGTGGGGGGCTTTACGTTTGTTCCGGAGGGGCTTGATATTGAAAATTTGATAAAATCTCCAATGATTTATAGTGCTTCATATTTCGAATTTGGGGGTCTTGGTAGTTTGTTTGGGGGGAGGCTAAGCCCACCATAGCCTCCCGTGGCGACGGGACTGGGCGGGAGGCAAGGGCAGGGCTAACCAAAAACTGGGCCGGTGATCTGCCACTTTCCCATGCCGCTCTCCATGACTCTAGGAGGTTGTAGTTGGAGTTTGCCAGCGCCGCAGCATGGCTGTGGAAGGGGCGTCGTGAATGCAGGCGAGCCAACGTAACTGAGATCTTTCTATTTGGAAAAGTGGCTCCAAATACAGGGATTTACTAATTTCACAGCTGCGCAATTTGTCACACCGCGAACTCTTCCTAACAATCCCATTTCTGCCGCTTGTACTGGCGATAGAACTCTTTCAGTCATTAGCGAGATTCGTGATCATAGGTATGGAACGGAACAAACACCGATCTAAAAATTGCCATGTTTGAAAGTTCCAAAGCTCCCGTTTTATGGCCACAGAGCAATAAAGCTCACGCAAAAACGCAAAACTGTGTTTTATCAATCCGTGTATCAATCTCTTTGTTCCGCCTTGCGCCACTGGTGCACACGACCCCAAGGTACTTGAACTTATCGACCTGCTCCACTGTATTGCCATTTACTTGTAGGGCAGACTGCTTAGGTTTCTAGAGAGACTTAATACCTCGGTGTTTTCAGTGCTAATTTTCATTCCCGCTTGGTTGCACGCAACTGAAAACCGACCAAGGGCATGTTAATGACCCTGTTGAGAGGATGCAAGCAGTGCCGGATCAACAATAGTAGCAAATGCAGCAAGTGCTATGGGCCCCGCGCTTTTTGGGGCCCCGCGCTTTTTGGGGCCCCGCGGTCCTTTGCGTGAAATTTGTTCTTTATTGCATACAAGGGTGGGTATTAGAATTGAGGTGCCCGAGGCAAACTCAGAAATGGGATCTATATTTTTGCACTTGCTATACAGAAACTTTATTCGCAGAAAACGAGCTAAATTTTTCAATATGTCTGGGTATTTGCTTCTGCGTGAAAGTCAATTTCAAATTGTAAATTTTTTTGAAGTCATTAGCTTTAAATTGTTTCTTTTTCTACACATTAAAGTTGTTGAGCGCCCCGTTTTGGCACATTTGCACATAAGTTTCCTTTATTTTGGCAAACACAAGACTTGCTTTAAAGCTTATTAAAAGTGGCTAAAGAGTGATAAATAAGCTTTTTAACAAAACAATGTAAAAGCTAAACGCGAAGCTCTCAAAAAAGAGGCCCTCACAACCAGGTCGCACCGAGGTTAGGTGGCGCCCTAGGCAAGAAGCAAGTTTGAGGCCTCATGTTCGAAACTGAGCTCTTTCGGAAACAAATGCACAGTATCGAAGAAAGTACTTGTGACATTGTTGGATCTTTTCGGCGCCCCCGCAGTCATTCGGCGCCTCCGTAGTGATTCGTCGCTCGGGGTATTGTGCCCCGCCTCGTTACACTTTTGCTCACGGCATCACTGAAAGAGCGGGACCGTTCTCCCTCCCTAAAATCCACTCCTGACCATAAGCATAGAATTTTTTCAATCCAAGAAGTCACTATTTTGCTAAATGTGCCATAAGCAAAGTTTTCAATTGAATGCTTTTACATTAAAATACTGTGATTTGAAAGTAAAGCATTTTACAGTTATTTGCAGCGTTATGGGTGAGGCCACTAAGCAATGAGGCCGAATTTTACGGATTTTCCAGATATCGCTTGATTGTACAATATTGTTATAATTGGCATTGAAAAAATAATATAAAATCAAGTTGAGCTGTTCTATAAATTGCGCTAGTTTTTTGGTACTTTCAAAATTATTTGGCCAGTGGTGCCAAACCTGGGGTTTGGACTGGGGTCAGCCCATTAAAAGCGTATTGTATATTGTTCGCATATTTACCGACTTAGGGATTGGGGGCCCCTAAATGGAGGCGGTCCCTAGCTGTAGCCCACTCAGGCCCCTTTAATCCGTTACTGCTGGAAGCATTAATTATGGTCTCTGCATTGTATTTGCGAGCTGTACACTAATGTGGTACCTCTTAGAAAAAAGATACGTACAAACGTCTTTGATAAAAAGATATCTAGCCCATAATGTCCACTAGTTGCTGTTCAGGACCAGGATTTTCGTACTTACTCAATTCAGTATGCTTAATGTTGGTCACATGGATGCCCACAGCATTTGATTTAAAAGTTGTTCATCCGTGTAGGTGTTTTTTTAACTTAGGGCCCCGCGCTGTTAAATACTACAGGACCCGCGCTACTTTAATCCGGCACTGGATACAAGCGTTATTCAATCGTCCGCAAAAAGCAAACAGTTGATCCCTGCAGCTCCCAACAGTGAAACCTTATCTAATTCATATAGACCAGACTGGTTACAGCACACACCCTTGTCGGAGTCCAACACCCAAGGTGAACGGTGGCAGTTTAACACTGCCGACACGGACACATTGAATAAGAATACATTGACTTGACGGCCAGCAGCAGGCGGCTGTCAATAACGTAATCCCGCAACGTTTCCTAAATCTTTGCGGATATTTAGCGGGGGGACTGCTGCGAATTTTTCGAACTGGTATTTTTTTCATAAGCCCGAATGCCGTCCTTCGTCAATGGTCATGCGCGCTACGACCAATGAGCGATGGTATTGATTGTTTTGCGCATTTCATGGTAGTAACTGCCCAAATCACACGTTGGGACAGACAGTTCGCACCATTTGTACAGCAACTATTGCGAAATGGTTGTTCCACAGGAACAGGTTGCTGCTGGCATAATTGTGTAGAATGACTGTAGGAGATGCCTTGCATTGCGCCTACTGCAAGCGCAGACATGCAGCAATCACTACAACTGAAAAGGAGAGGTCATGTTTTGGGCATAAATTTTCTTAACGATACACGTTTTGGTCCCTTCTGTCGCAAAACTCCGATGTTTAGATTTGACAGATAAAAGAGCATCAAACATCTTTCTCTGTTGGAATAGTGATAATTCAGTACTCACTGATGAATGTCGGCTATACGAAGAGGTATTAGTATATCATAATCATATTTCGCAGTGGATGTATTGCAATAACCTGGATCTATTAAAACTTTGTGTCGTTTTATGAAAATTAAAACTTGGTTCTTTTAGCAGTAACAACTGCCGCCCCACCATTCTCTCCAAAAGTTGTTACGTCCTTTACGAGTTTTGAAAAAATTAGCCAATAAGCACTAGAACTTACTTGATTATCGAAATAAGATCAATTGAAACTTTAAAATCTTTCTAAGTTGTTTGCAGAGTCGGTTAACATCTTTTCGCTCACCAACATAGATTGCGCGCCCTAACCTCCTCTGATAGTTGTTACTAAACGCAAGAGTAACTACTTCTGTAGATCCAATTTTCAGAGTGATATCATTCGTGAAGCGGCATCGACCTATTTCATCTTTCTAATATTACCAAAATCCAAATAATGACACTAGTTGTTACAATCGAAGAGTTAGAGAAAATTTAAGGAAGCAAGCACGTCACTCTCGACGAAGGTAACACAAGTAAAAACATAACTCACAAAAGCAGGGAGAATTTTGTTAAATGCGGTTACTTTTAAAAATAAAATAGGGAGGCGTTACTCGCACACTTTTAGCTGTTTGAATACAATCTCGATTTTTTCTGCTTTTTGGTTCTCTTGGTTAGCTACTTCCAAGCAGCCATTTGAACATGGTCGTCACTAGCGAGGGGATCAGTTGTGACTGGGATTTTTGCATACATCCAATATTGTATTTAAAAAATATTCTCACCCTTGCGGTTTTTGGCCCCTCCTACTGTGAAACCTGGCGACAGGTCTGCATATGAATCTTTCGGTTTATTTATTTTTGCAGCAGACTGGTAACTGAACTGTCAACAATTTGTATGACAAGTTCCGGAATAAACACATGCGCAATCTATAAGGAGGGTACAATATCAATAACTTCTATCAGTTTACTAACGAAACTGTGAAATAGAGTTATCACTGATTTACATTGCCATTTCTTAATTGGTCATAAATTATTATGCTGCCAGTTTTCAAATTAATTTATATTTTGGCGATATATCGAAAAACACATAACTGGTATTAACATGAAATCTGCATCAAGCTATACCAAAGCGTCTGTAGCGCTCCAAGCATGTGACCCGCTGCGCCGTCGCAGATGTAAAGGCAAATAGATATTTTCCAAATACCTTCTTCCGCAGTGGTTGACAAGGTGTTCACATTTTTGCTTAAAAGTACTTTGATCCAAAACACGTTTAGATTATGTCTTATTGAACAAATTCTAAGCTGGTGATTTTTTGTTTTGCTTATGCATTAAACGCGATTTTGTGTTTTTTTAGCCGAAATGTTTGTAAACCAATGAACGGTTTAATGAATCACAATATGCACTTTGTCCGATAGCTTTTACAAGAAAATGGTGAAGACTTAGTGTACTTGGGAGATTCATTAATATAGCGAAATACTCAAGAAGTGCATCTGTCAATTTCAGTCGCTGCCTGCGTGTTTCACCATTTCTGTCAACCTCAGGCTTCACCGTTTAGTCTGGCTACGTTTCATAGCTCAGGCTTCTAATTATTCTGTGCTGTTTACAAGCAGCTATGAAAAAAATTGTCGTTTTCTGACTAATTTTTTAAAGAGCTAAGAACAGGAGCCTAACTACACCGAAGTGCTACTACAACTCTTCTACTTGGCATACAACATGTTCTTTGAGTAAAACGATAACTTCTTTGATTCTTCTTCAGTAAGAGCTGATTACGCCTACCTAGTAGGCGAAATATATACTTAGTGTCTGATTCTTTGCTGAGAAAGGATTCCTTTCGATATACACTTTTTGGGGTGCTTTTTTCTAGCAACGGGAAATAAATGCTCGAATTTAAATTTCGTAATTACAGAACCTGTCTGATGCAAAAACGTTACAGTACAGTTTTAAGACCAACACCGGATGTTTAGTTGGTTGTGGTATGACGTTGATCGTTGCGTCACAGCGGTTTTGTCGTCACGTTATTTGACGCCAGCGACTTTTGGCATGACCGCCAGCTACCAGATGCTTCTATAAATAACCAGAAGAATATACCGACTGTGATTTGTCTTCGGACATTACTATTTGGAGTTACCTTTCTAACAACTACTGACTCACCGTTCGGACAATCGTACTCTCGACTTACACGTGGGTACAGTGAAGTCGCCTGTCAGTTGTTTTGCCCGTGCTACATACGAGGAATGTTAAACTTTTATAACCTGAGGCGATTCGGCTCACCGTGAATAGGCACGAGGAAAATGATGATTTGCGGTGATGGTCGTCACTGAAAATGTATACCTTGCAAATCTAAACTTTTTTGTGGCTGCTCGGCTGTCTTACTGTATTACAAACTGAGGGTCCTTTTTCTAAAACGTTTTTCAGCAAAGTTTCTGCAGCGTCATTGATGAGAACTTTTCATCATCCATAAACTTTTAGTATAGTCTTGATAAAAAGTAGAGGAAGGATACATGTTACCTGGCATCAAAGCAAGTAACTAGAACAAGACCTAAAATAATTTTTCATCTGTTTTTCCGGTTATTTTATCTCCAAGCCGATTTTCAAATATATCGATTTAAAATGACGTTGATTGTTTTAAACCTTTTTTACAGTCGCCTATAAAATACGGAGTCTACATTTCTTGTCTTATCTGCATGCGGCAAACATAACCGCTCGAGAAAGGAGCTTCGTTCACACACTTCCGATTGTGTTCTTTCAGACGTGATTGATCATAAGAAAATTCCTATGTACCTTGACATCCTGCAAACCTGGACCAACGGCTGGAAACCGGAGTTGCGCGATGGTGAAGTTCTAGGTTTGCGATTTATAGCTTCCTTTTGCATGGTAACATTGGTTAAAGGCTTTTTGACATCGAGTAAGGAAGAAATTGCCTTCCAGGTTGATTCCTTTTTTCGTTTTCTCAATACAAAATCAAAATTGCCCAATCACTTCAGGTTTTCAAGTTATTGTATTTTCTGAAACTAAACAATTTGTCAGATTGTGTTTCTCAAGGAACAAAAAGAATAAATGCGTTATAGGTTCTGCAAGCAAAAGACGTTTAGTAGAGTTTTAAGCCGAATATTAAACTAACCTACAAAATTGAAAAAATTAGTGTTTTTCATGGCATTGCCATTGGGTCATCATACAAGAAGGTTAAGCACAAAAAACAGTACCGGCATGATAAATGGACAGTATGATTAGCAGAAATGCAGTCGTACAAGTTAAAAGACAACTAACACCTAAAGCATCGATTGTTACAAAAGAAGTATTTAAAAAAAATCATCCAGTCAGGTTTCAATACAAATTACAAGCATATTACCCTCTTTGACAATTAAGCTGTATTTTTTATCAAAAAATTTCTTAATTATTTAAACCGTTTTATTGTGAACAGGGGAAAAATACAGGTAACTTTCATAAAACAGAAAACCTATTTTCAGAACAAGCAATGGCGATTATAGTGTCCCTGAGACGGACTGCTTTATTTTCAGAAAAAGAGAAGCACCTTGTTTCACACAATGTCAGTCCAAGCGCATCTGCTGCAGTAAGACAAACTTTATTGACACGTCATAGTTCTCCATTATTCTGGTTTGAGTACAAATCTGTAATGACTTTTCGGCAATGCTGATCATTTATAAACGTTTATGCAAGAGCAGGGTTGTGAAAAGTGGCCAGCACGTCTAACGCTTTCTGTGTAATGCGTAGTAGGGCCATCGCGCTAGCGAAAAATTTTGGTTATCCCACTGGTTCATTCATTGAAATGAAGAGAAAATAAGGAAAATCTCCTTTTTGCGCACCGCAATCACAAAAAATTGCTCATCGAAGACTCTCCTTCACAACTATTCATGTTCGTGGACATCGGGTAAAAATGTAAAAATGGTTGTTGTAAATGTAAGTGAGTTGCACCCTTATGGCCACAACCCACACGACATTTATGCAATGCGATTAACTGTTTTGTGTATTTCTTGTGAGTTCCTAACCCATTAAACATGGTCTTTAAGCCTGAGACAAGGGTATAAATAAAAGAAATACGTTCTCACAATCCAAGGAAAATAAATGTTTAGAAGTAGTGCGTCTACATATCTGGTCCAGGACTTTATTTTTAGCCTATAATGTTTTTACACTTTAATTAAAAAAAATAAAAATAACTATATTGTGTCCCCTAAGGCGTTTGTTCACTATACAGAATCTAACAAGTTGCCGAACACACTTGCACTTCAATGCAAGGCGAATAAACGTTTTAATGTGAGGTGAAACATGAAAAGACCCATAGACAAAACACAAAAACCTTGAATCTACGCTTCAATCCTGATATAATCACAGGCTTTTACACCCATCGAAATATCCTGCAGTGCAAATTGTACAAAAAATCCATATCGTGAAGGCAATGTACCTGCGTTCACTCCTGTATACTTTTTACGCAATTGTCTTTCTTGCATGAAGTTTCTGCCTGGTTTAATCTTTATTCAGATATAAAACGGCAATCAATAGCAAACAGAAGATTACACAAATTACATGCTATCAGGCCAAACGAGAAAACGAACTGCGTATAAAAAAATTGCTTTGCGTCTGATGAAAGTTGGATATCTTTTGGAGAAATTAATTTCAAAAGATAAATAAGCTGTTCATCGAATGGAAACCTTTGTTTTGAAGGCTTGCAGTGAAACATACTTAATGCTGCACACTTCGACTGTTACAAGAGAGAATGGATTATGGATTTAGAAATTCTTATTGCTACAAATTTGACTTTGAGAGTCGTTGACGAAAATCCATTTAAGGTTTTGTTGCCACAAATTGAGAATACGTTTCTTAGCGACGGTCTGGTGTTAGCAATTGAAGGTCATGATAAGAAGGAAACTTGCAAAATGGTTCGAAAGTGAACTTGTGCTCACGATTATTTCAGTATCTTGCCTGCCTCTGGTAATTTGTTTGCCTCAGCTTGAGCATATCTTGATTAGAATACATACAGGACCGGTTTGAGGAAGGTGGATCAGGACAGTGGCCATCAAGGAAAACTTCCACCTACAGAAATGTGGTTCTGAATCTTTTTCTGATTGTGTACCACCTTCTGATTCTTTACTATCGTTGCGCATACCACCTATTCTAGCGGAACTTAAGTTGCTTTAACGTATGTATGACTGCTAAGTGACACACAAGTGAATTAACAAAAAATAATATAATTCGAAGGATGCAACTTTTTCCTTTTCCGCAAGATGTTCTTTGCAAAATCTCCCACACAGAGCATCGTAAAATCATGTTCAGACGCAGCAAGACAATTCCGAATGGAGTGGCCATTGTGGGCAATGGTTGTTTTACTATTTTGTTCAAAACACAGCAGCTGTTTAACTTAAGCATCTGAGATAACCTTTGATTATAAGGTGATTCATTTTTGGAAAGCGACGTGTTGTTTGTGACTGTTGCAACATCAGACTCCAAAACATTAGTTTGACACTCATGTGTAGCAGCAGGCAATGTTTATAGGGTGTAAAGAATATTTTGCCCAAAACATTTTTATGCGACAAAGTTTCTCTCTACGAATTTTCTGTAGCTGTTGGCACATTATATTTTCATGTACCAAATTGCCAGGAGACTTGAAAATAGAAAATAACCCAACTGAAAAAAGTACGCTAGGCTGTGCAAGAACATTTGTCAGAAGCCAGCTGGCTCAGTACTCTTGAACATCTATCTAACAGATTTGAGGTTTTCCATTCACATTCCAGCTGTTGCTGTCAGCAAGCAACCGTAGATCCGGCTGTATAGTAGGCCTAAAGCTGCTTCCTTCTCTGAAAATATATATGTGATATGTGTGGCATGTATATAACATTATTTATATTTTGGTCATGCCGTGAGTCCCACATTGTCTGTTCAATTGCACAAATATGCAACATAAAAATAAACTGCATGGCAAAATGTGTTCATTCAAACACTGTAGTTGAAACAAAAGCTTTTCTGTACTTTCCCAGCAGTATACTCGATTCCCTCAGTGTGCAATTAATAAAGCATATTAAATGAAATGCCTCCTTTTGGCAAAACTTTCAAGTGAGTCAGTTACTCATCAACTCTCACAAACTAAAACGTGAAGTTACCAGAAACAATTTGTTGATTTTATATAAATTCAAATGTGTTTTAAGTGACACACGGGACTTTTATTTATACACTCAATAACAAGGAAGTATAATTTCATTAATATTGTTTAAAAACGTTGAAGCTTCTTTGCCAATTTTTTTGCCCAAATTTTTAATAAATCAAAATTTTTGGGGATGCGTTTGCACCGCCTGCATCCCCATCTCCTACATCACTGCTGACACTAAAGGTCGCACATTTACCCGGAAGCTGCTCGCTTACCACCTGAAAAGCCTTCGCATACCACTAGTGCTCCGCGTACAACAGGTTGAAACTACTCACCAAGAATAACTGCGGCCTGGATACTTTTGCCTCCAGAGCAATTGACATCTAGGACAGCTGTTACCCGGACAACTGTCATCGGTGTAAATGCAAATACTATTCCACACAGTACTTCAAACTTCTATGAAGCACCTGTTTTCAATTAATCTTAGAATTTTGTAACAACGGTCGAAAAACACTGATCCTTTCATGAAAATGAAAATCCTGTTCAACGTGTTGACAAAAACATGCAAACTTTTGGTTCCAAGAAACTGCTGCCAACACGTTTTCATATCAAATGAAAAAAACATGCAAAAAGCTATTTGAGATTTGATTTGAGCTCTATTTGTAAAGCCACAGCAGTGACCCACACCAAGCGAATCGATCGCAATTTATTGAGTAAGGAAAATAGTTTCGTGTCTTACACATCTTCAGTCCTTACACATCTTCAGTAACACACGAAACTAGTTTCCTTACGCAATAAATTGCGATCGATTCACTTGGTGTGGGTCACTGCTGTGGCTTTACAAATATTGCTGAATGATAAGTACAAGCTTGAATCATTGCAAGGAGATGGGAGCAGAACCAGGCAGGAGATTC
>JGI24158J21664_10005483_pt1 | contig 16590 bp, 10 predicted proteins | sample Ectturendosymbi3_FD_21664 | JGI IMG/M metagenome (IMG submission 21664)
TGATCAGCATCTGTTTGCTAAGGCAGTTAAAAGCACAGCTACTAAGTTCGCACCTACCACATAAGTTCGCACAAACAGCTCAGATTCAAGTTGCGAACATAACCAGGAGATTGCTGTACTTTCAAACTGTTACCATTTTTGTAGACAGCAGCCAGGTTTGAAAAGTCAGCCTCCGATAAAATCGGTAAGCTGCACGATTACTTGGCCTTCTATGAAGAATGCCATGGATGCCAGTTATGCTTTGTCTCGTTCTCTCGCGCTACTGATATCGCACGTTCATTCAGACTTATAGTGCAACTTCACCGTTTAATCCACATTGGGAAATGGGCAAAATTTTTCACTAAGTTACTCTTCAAGTCCAATAACCTATGTGGAAGCGGAAGCGGTAGAATTTTCGCGCTTCCGCTTCCACAGAAAAAGGACCGCTTCCACACTTCCGCTTCCACATCCCTGCTAGTAGTAGCAGAGTGAACTCAGTGAGGATCTCTATTGCTACTGGTTGCTTTCCTGTTAGTTAATGCCCCGAATTGCCATCTTTCTCTTGTGTTTGCCTCAGTAGTTCAAGGCGATGCAGTCAACTGCAACAAAAGTTAGCGTTTTTAATAGAAAATTTTCAGCAGCCTCCAACATTTTCCCTGTTTCTGCTCATTATTGAAATTGAAAACTTATTCAGGTTTTTCATAAGCCAGACCCACTAAGGCCAGGGTCTCAAACATGCGGTTTGCGGGCCACAGGTGGCCCGCGAGGTCGTTTCGTGCGGCCCGCGGTGTTTATTGGGAATTTTGAAATAACTAACATTTACGTAATTTAGTTCATTCGCCGGTGTTAAAAGTGCTCGGCTAGCAAGTGAGCAAGTTCCTTTTAAACAAACATAGAGACGACGAGAAATGATTTGGCTGTGACTCCTGACACCTTTCGCAGGAAATAAGATATTTCTAGTAAGTTGCAGGTATGGCCATTGTTACGTCAGCATCATAATGCGGCCATCGGGTAGTCTTTATGCGGCCCCTCAGGTTACTTTGTTAGTCCTCATTTGGCACCCGAAGCAATTTGAGTTTGAGACCCCTGACTTAGACTAACGATGAAGTGAAATCTGTTGTCTTGTGCTATCTCCAGCCAGATATTTAGCCATATGTACATATTAGAGCCATACTAAAGAGACATTGCGTTAGATGTTCAGTGAAGCTTCGAGTCATTTGATATAATCGGTGCAATTTCTTGTCCATAAACCAAGTTATCGGTCATCCGGTGGAGATCATTGACAGTAACAAGTCGAGTCTGCACAAAGCTCCACCGTTTCTCACTAACTCATTGCAAATCACGCATTGATGTAAATACCAGGGCTGCGGAGTCGTCGTAAAAATGACACGGCTCTGGCTCCGGAGCTTTTCGTTTCATTAACATGGCTCCGGTTCCAAGTTCGGGGCTCTTGGTTTTTAGGAGTGTGGCTCCAGCTCCGGAGTTCGATCTCTTATTTCATAACATGGCTCCGGCTCCATCTCTGGCTTCTGTATAACAAATCTTTTGATCTACATTTGAAACCAAAAGAATGCATTTAGATGCAGCAATTTTTCTGGTTCATGGGTTCGCTTTTTAACTGCATCAAGGACGATGTTCACAAGTCTAGCTTGCTTGATCTCCCTAATAGGCTTCAGAGGGCTAGCAAATATTGTTTTAAAATAACAACATACTGATGAAATCATTTTTTATTGAAAATAAAACATTCATAGACTGTAAATTAAAACACTTACCAATTATACAATGCATGAAGTCAATCAGGCTCTCTCGAATCAGGTTCACAGACACAAAACAAATCTTGAGACCATTCTCACAACCAACAAGATTATATTAAGTCCTGAAGTACTTTCCAGTTTGAAGCCAATCGTTACGCTAACTTATCGTCTAATGGATGGCTTGCAGTTGGGGATCATGTTTTTGGATAAGTGTAATCGTCACAAGCGTTTCCTATGTAAAGATTTTCGTTAGTCAAAAATTTTTTTTGTCAGTTTCCGAAATTACTGTCACGATTCCAACGCCTCTCATTTTTTAGTGTTGCAACGTTTTAATGTTAACAATGGTAGTTTTAGCTGGGAACGTTTTGAAACCGTTTAGTTTGTCATTTCCAATTTACATTTCAGAGTGGTATAATTTTATTCGGACAAGCCAATTTTATCTTCCAGAGTGACAAGAATTTATCCGGGCATGCCACCCGTGTTTGACTGAAAATAAGTTGGTCTAAGTGACTTTGTTTTCAGTCAGAAACTCAAGCTATTGAAGCCAGCAGTGACCCACCGCGAGGCTCCAACAGCACTCACAACCAAACCGTTCGAGCTTTAGCTTGGCTGCAAGGCAGAGTTTCGTTTTACATCTGCAGCAAAACCAAAGTGGTTTAAACTACCGAAGGAGATCACTCGCCGAAATCGACAAACGAACTGTTTTCGACTGGAAAAATCAGCCTATTTGTACCCAAGTTCAATGGAAAGTCCCTAAAATCATGCGCGTAGTACAACGTACAGGATACTGCGTCATATTGCTAGGTAACGCCGCCATTGTTTTTCAAGGTTAAATTGTCAGTATCCTCAGCAGGCTGTTGAGAGAAGGGCGTGTCCATCACGTGTTTCACGCTTGGTTAGCTTCAGTTTGCATTTGAAGTTTCTTTAGCCTTTATTTCTGTTGCTCCAGGCTTGAATTCTGTTTCTTCTTTTGAAGTATAATGTTTTATTTGTAGTAGACAATTTTCTGTCTGCTACATCTGTACGATTTTACACGTTAATATTTTCATTCGCCTTGGTGTGTCTCAAGTAGAATGGAAAATGAAATATATCAAATATACAAAACTAAAAGAATATACCAAACTTACTTGAGTATGTCAATCTGGCAGTTTTTTACAATCAGCACTCTTGCCATGAGAAAATCAGCCAAAAAACAGCAATCACCGGCAGGGTCTGATTTACCAATAGGCTATGTAGGCTTAGGCCTAGGGCTCAGAGATCCAAGAGGGCCTCCAGCAAACTGTGGTGCCATAGTGTCAATTGCCGGTATATAATCAGTTCGATAAATCTTCGTCAAAATTTTGTATCTCAATTATTCATGGAATTTGGTTTTATTCACCTAATCAGATTCCGTATTGATAACGTCAGGGTCTTCCAACGAGGTTCCACAAATCTCAACATGACCGTTGGTCAAGCCACATGCCCAGTGGTGGATTAAGGGGGGTGCTGACTGGGCTACAGCCAGGGGCCCCACCATTTAGGGGACCCCCAATTTCTAAGTCGGTAAAAAAGAGTAATGTGTGAACAATACAGTACACTGTAAAAGCTACCACCGCCAATCAGGATTGACAAGTAGGCGCTCTGTGCTCACTCATTGAAAATGCTTCGTTGACGTAAAAGTAGTTGATTATTTGGCGTGTGGTCTGGCCGACACTCACTAGCAAATTAGTACTCCAAGGTCTAAAAAGATAAGGTATTACACCCGCTTGTCTTATTTCCGTTTCGAATGGGCAGATCGGCCCTGCAAACAGCCCCGAAGGATGTTGGGAACTTGTTAGGTGGTGTCATGTCTCTTAACAATGGTGAAAGTAGGTAGATTTTAGCTAAGGATAATAAATCATGGTGTTATAAGGCAGGACTACCAGAGGTGGTACTTTGATACCAATTCTGATACTATTTACTTCCAAGATACAAGCTTAGACATTTTAACACATAGGGGAGATGTGGGACCAATGAGCCACTTTTTACGTTTCATGTCATAAGTCGCAAAGTTTAGCTGGCAAATCTCTAAAATATAGCAGGAATAACAATCATCTGTCCCTCTACCCAGATCAAAAAAATCAGTAGGATTTAATGTCAAGAAGTGGCTGAAAATCCCATATGAAAAAAAAATTTTTTCGGCTCGTTGGTCCCACATGTATGGGATCAATGAACCACCGGTGTGGGACCTTTGAACCACCTCTGAGAATCCTGTCATATTCAAGTCCAATACAGCGAATTCTTCGAAAAACGGAGATTTCAACATAGCCTAATGAAAGATTTCTCGTTGCAACGCAATTTATACAATGTAACGATTTGCAACGAAGGGATGTAAGTAATAAAATGAAGCGGGCTACGATGTAACTACAGAGATACGAACTGAACTGTCACCCTGGGTTGATTGAAACAACTTGCATCTGTTTCTCAGTCTCAAACACCTTTAAATTCTATAATGAGATAAATCGGCATCAAATCTCGAAACATCAGAAAGGCGCTTTGTGGGCTACAACACATGATGGCTCTGATAGCACACTTACGATTTCCCATCTTCTGTCAGTGACAAACTTCTGTCTGGAAACACAAAGCCGTTTCCAAGTTTGTTAAATCTTTTCAGAAATTTAATTTCAAAGTCATCATCATCATCAGGTCCCCTTAGCACCATTTCTAGAAGCATTTTGAAATTTCCATAATTGGAATAAACATTTACAATGCAGTAACAACCTGCCTCAATCAATTGGTCCGAAGATCCGCTCAACACACAACCAATTTCCGGCTCTGTAGGAGTAATGTGTCATTGTCTTATTGCATTGAGTTTATAACATCGCTCGCATCGCTAGATACGGATAGCTGACGCCTCACAATTTTATACACATCTTTGGCATGTCTTCGACTGTGAGGGAAAACCTCTGCTTAGATGCTCCGTATTACTGTGTTAGATGATTGCTTCAGATATACTGCACTAAGATGCTTCGTATAACTTGGGAAGTGGATAGCGAATATCAGCGAAAGTCAGTTTATACGTAGGCATACCATACGTCCCGTTTCAGCCGGGACAGTCCCGGTTTAAAAGCTTTGTCTCGGCGTCCCGGTCAGTCAACCAAAAAGTCCCGGTTTGGCATCCAGTCAGCCAATATGAATAGCATGTGGTCTGAAGTGATAACAGAAGCAGAATGTGAAAGCCCTTATCATCTGTGAAAGCCAATTAATACTGATTTTTCCTGCTGTGATTTCTGCGTGAAAATAAATCGAACAAAGACTTTTTGAAGAAAATATTGTCTACGGCAGTTCTCTTCAACCTTTTATGTTGCGGTGCGCCTTTAAAGATATTTTGACGAACGCGATAAATCTTTTCGATAAATCTTCGTCAAAAATTTATATCTCAATTATTCATGGAATTTGGTTTTATTCACCTAATGAAATTCCGTGTTGATAACATCAGGGTCTTCCAACGGGGTTCCACAAATCTCAATATGACCGTTGGTCAAGCCACATGCCCAATGGTGGATTAAGGGGGGTGCTGACTGGGCTACAAGCAGGGGCCCCACCATTTAGGGGGCCCCAAATTCTAAGTCGGTAAAAAAGAGTAATGTGTGAACAATACACAATACAGTACACTGTAAAAGCTACCACCGCCAATCAGGATCAAATCAGGAACCGCCAATCAAATCAGGAAGAAAATATTGTCTACGGCAGTTCTCTTCAACCTTTTTTGTTGCAGTGCACACTTAAAGATATTTTGACGAACTCATGCACCCTATTAACTTAAGCACTTAAACTCATGCACCCTATTTACTGGCACTTCCCCCGTGTCCCACACCTGATTGCTCCCATGTCTGTAAGTACCCGGGTCTGAATAAGCAAGTCCCCTAATTCAGTAACTCAGCTACATAATTCAATTGATAATGACTTATTGCCTGTTGGTTATGAATCACAAGTAATCATCTAATTACAATTAGCTTGATATGGTGTGATGCTTATGCACCACACTTCAGATTGTGCAAAGTCTCGGTTAAATCCTGAAAGTCATTGGTTGGTTAATGGTTCATTTTTGCTAACAGAACGTTTTTGTACAAATTATCTGTTTAGTGTGACAAGTTTGTGATGCACCTTTGTGAACCCTTTCTTAAGGGTGTACCCCACGCATACTTTGGTGCACCCTAGGGTTCACCGTGCGCACCGGTTGAAGAGCGCTGGTCTACGGAAAAGTATTATTGGGTGAATGTATAAATTTACAATGCTTGAACATTGTTTTGTTTCTTAGTAAAATGTATTATTTTAGTTTTTCTTGGTGTCTTAACTATAGGATGCGAAAATAGCTACATACTCCAAGAAATATATTAACCACATTTATCTGATAAGGCTCGTTGTTCTGAAGCGTCCCGGTTTTTAGTCCCAAAATTATGGCATGCCTATTTATACGTTTAGCAACGCACCTGCCTAGACGCCATCAAATGTTTTCTCACAGAACCACGACCTTATTTTTGGGTTTTTGGGCCTATATCCACGTAACATACTCAGTCAATATTATTATACACGAAAAATTTTTGCAGACTAATTTGATTCTCCATTACATCGCTCAACGCCTTATTGAGACCTTCTTGATAAAAAAAATCGTTTTTTGCTTTTTGTAATTTTGAGAGTAGGCATGTCTATGCTGAACACATTAACAATATGCTAAGTGACCTTTGAACCGCCGGGCCATTGGTCCCGTTCTCGCATGGTTCGAAGGTCCCTTCCGATGCCATTTTGCATCACGTGTCATAACAAAAGAAGTGTACAGTACCAATTTTCAACCTCTTGCAGTTTCAAAACTCTTTCCTTGAGCATATCACATTTGCAAAAAATCTCTCGAAACAAGCTGCCTGTCATTTGCAAAAACAAAAAAAAGAAAGCACCAAAATTTTACTTTTTTTCTTCAAAATTAAAATTAGGCCATAAAAATTGATTTAACAGCTATAAATCCTCTAAAACACATACAGGTGACTAGAAAGCAATCTCAATTTCACTACCAAAACCACAAGAACACACGTTCACTAGGTGGCGAAAAATAGCCTATGGTCATTGAGCCCACCCTGGTCAAAGATCCCACATCTCCCTTACTTTTATGTGAATCCAAATTTTTTGGTACTATTCTTGATAACTAACTTAAAACAGAATAAACGCAATGATAAACAGAAAGGTAACAGATATCAAAGATACTTAAAACGCTAACTGATAACAAGAATCAGGCCCGCAACCAGAAGGGGGGCAATCGGGCAATTGCCCCTCCCAGAAATTTTCACAAACGTATGTATTTGTATGGTGCAGCAACAAGTTACATCATTTTGCCCCCCTCCCGAAAATATTAGTTGGTTGCGGCCCTGACAAGAATAAACCGTATCAAGCACGTCTAAGTACTGTTTGCATTTCGTTCATGTCACTCTAAGATTGCTGACTTAAACTCAGTGACTCATTCGATTTTAATACGTCGTAAGATGTGCTTTTAGTTATTTTGTTGAGTGCCATTTTATATTCTAAGTGCAATAGAAAAATAAAAACATTTCAGTAGTGTTATGTCTTATGAATGAACGTAAAACTATACGCAAAAAGTGAAAGTGAGTTTCACAACAGTTATCGATAAGTGAGTGCATGCTCTTGTTCTTACTAATAGTTTTACTGCTTTGTCCTTGATTGTGAACAGAAAGACTGAAATACCAAAGTACAATGAGTAGAAATATTATTTTAACCATAGAAATTTAGGACATATCAAACTGGGCTGTTAATTAGAGGTAAGGCTAGGTTAAATTTTGGTTGGGTTAGCTTTGCGGTTAAGTTAGTGTATTTTGGTCTGGAATCTGACATGAAAAGCTGATTTTTCCGAAAATAATTTTTAAAGAAAATTTTATTTACCCAAAAACTGTCATTTGGATATATATAGGCCTATGCAGTGGAACCCGGCTAGCTCGACCACCCACTGGACGGCACTGAATTGGTCGTGTTATTGGCGCCGGGGTGGTCGCGTTAGTGGATTTAATCACACTTGCATTCCCAAAAGTGTCGTGTATTAGCTTCCCAAACGTTCACATTGCAGTTCGCATTTATCTGTCCATGGCAATATCAAACTGCAGTGGGGAGGGATCTTCTTCAAAACTAAAAAGAATAAAATATGAGGTTCGAAGTTACATGTGTCAACAGCGGCTCAGTCTTCTGTCCCTGACGAGCATTGAAAATGATATTGTCGAGACACTAACAGTGGCTTGCAGAGAGACGGGCAAACGGGGCGACGTCCCTTGGCATCCAAGGTAAAGGGTGATCAAAAGAATGACATTACAAAAAGTAAAAGGCTGTAACTGGACATTTTTCCTATTGGACAGCTGCTAACACATGATGTATGAGTTTAATTTTTCGGAACTTGTTTTTTTGCCAACACTAATTTTTGCATATTCAAATGCCAGTAATTTTCACATTCTTCAATACCAGGGACTTATACTCTAGGTGTGCAGCACACACCCAATCAAACTGACAGTGACGTGACTTGTTCCAGAGTGTACGATCAAGGGAAAATCACGATATATATGGACGTTTAATTGATCTTCAGGGACAAATTTCAAAATTGTCCTATTTCAACTTGCTTGATTGATCAGAATTTTTGATGCATCTCTAGTTTCCAGTATGTTTTTTGATGTGGCAATCCTGGGTGTGCGCTAATAGAGCCGTACACCTGTGCTTGCAATGTGTGCATCATTTCGAGCTTCGTCATTAATTGGCAGTTCAGAAGAATTGATCATAACGGCTCACATAAGCCCGTATTTGTTATGTCCCCCCAGTAGCTCTACATATATGCTAACAGCCATATAATAAAAAGGGAAAATTTTCTGCGTACTTTACGCGCATTATAAATTCTTGTGTAGTTTAGCAAGTGTTCAACTGCCAACCCTGGGTGTCCGCCATCCCAGCCGCATACCATCTTTGCTATGCTCAACTGCTATTCGACAAGATATTCACCCAGACTTACAGCTTTGCAAATGTGAACTGTGCTGACATAGAATTAGGTTCTACTCCCATCTTTTAACGCGTTGCCGGATACTTTTGCAGTTACTACTTAAACTGATCCGTGGTAGCGTTGAGTGCTGTGTTTTTCTCCGGTCTCCTAACTTGAAGCGCTGATAATTTATGTTCATTACAGTGACACATTGTACAACGACTAAGGAGAGTGCGTGTAAAATAATATGCATATTGCGTCAACAAACTTCGCCATAACGTTGGCTTGCAAACGCAAAAATGACGTCATATTATGACGTTGCAAACAGCGTATATCCAGTAACAATGACCACCATACGCTGCTGCTCAATACCTCAATACTACAATTTGGTAGGGGGGCATACAATCAAGCAGTTGCCCCGCACATCACCAGAACCTTTGCACGCCACTGGTCGCTAACCTTCAGTGATTTGATCAGTAGCTTTGCTTTTAAAAACGCTCGCAAAAAATCCATGTAACGTAACCAAACACCACTCTAAGATGAAAGCCTATTATTTCATTTAGGCCTATACATACTAGAGTCCTGCGCGGGTTTAAATTTTGTGTCCGCTCCCGCCCCGCACCTGCAAAATTTAAACCCGGCCCGCACCCGCACCTGCAGGAATTTGAGAACTCTTGCCCGCTCCCGCCCCGCACCCGCACACTTCCAACCCGCACCCACCCCGCAGATCATCCCGCCCCGCACCGCACTTTTTTGGTCTTAAACCCGCAGCTGTCTGCGGCTGTGTGAAGTCGCTTGGCAGTTGTATGAAGTCACTTGGCAATTTAACATTTTGGCGTGCAGTTGTGGACTGAAGTTCGACCGGGTCATTTCTACAATTGCTTCTAGGTCACTATTCCATTCGATTCGGTTATCAAAGAGAACAGAACTATACTGAAATATTTCTAAAGCATGTTTTTTGAATCAAACTTCTACATTTTGCAACATACTTGATAGAAAGTTGCAGGAAAAGTTGCATGTAAAAAAGAAAAAAATCGCCATATAAAATTCCTGGAACCAGCCGTCGTACTACATAAATTCTGAGTACATATTTAGGAAGCTGTAAAAAAAGTTGCAAAAACTTGCCCTACTTATAATGCCTGAAGACAAGTCTACCAAGCAGCAAAATCAAGCTATTTATTTTTTTCATTGGCAACCAAAACTTTTCCACAGATCTCATCTTCCGCAGTCAACAGATCTGAGGTGATAAAAAACACGTTTCAGTCCAGTTGTGACTTGTGACTAGCTGTGCGTTAAGTGCTGTCTTATCCATTTAGAAGGGCTGCTAGACTGTATTATTCCTCACCACGTATGACGGTTGCATTGGAAAATGGTCAATTGCCCACCACAAGGCAAGAGCCTGAGCTAATGTTTCGCAACGATGGGTTGTTGCGGGCCTACTGTCCAAAGCGCAATGCTGGCAAACAACTTCAGTAGCCTACATTCACGCGTTTTGCAATTTTTGAGCTGATTAAGTTCATGTGCTTTGGCTCAACACTCATTTACCCGCACGAAGAATTTCTCATCCTGCGCCCGCCCCGCACCCGCAGAAAGTTCAACAAGCGCCCGCCTCGCACCCGCACGTAATGCAGTGCGGGTTAACCCGCCCCGCGCAGGACTCTAATACATACATTATATTGTTTGATAAATCCATAAGTTTCCTTCATATTGTGATTGATACTAGTTAATGATTCGTTTTTTTGCTCAAGCTTCATTTGTTTCAATTATACAAGTACTTCAATTCGTCCATTCAGTTTTTCACATATATATAGAAAGGGGCCCCTTCTAAGTTGCAGCTAAGGGCCCCATACAACCTTAATCCGCCCCTGCACATGCCAACTACAGTGTTTTCCTACTCAAAGCATTTTGGCTGCATCCTGCGTTTGCCGAATTGTATCGATGGTTACGTGCATGTGAATCAGGCGAAAGAACTTGTGTCCATTTGTGTTTGAAATGCGCCTGATCAAAGCTTGTCGTTGAAGGCTACTGCAGATAAGAGCTACGTGTAAGGCTAGTAGCATGATCCTACAATAAAAACATAGTTGCTTCTTTTGAGCAATACTGTAAGTTTCATTAACATATCTATTACGTAAACCTGGTTTCGTTTTTTTAGATGTGATGTTTCCATTTTGATTTTCTTTAACAAACTGATTCAAAAATCAGATTGCTGTTGAGTACTTGTGCATCCCATGCTAAGCAAATAAGAGAAGATCTTAATGAGCTTCAATAGCAAGCAAAATTCACTTTGCCAACTGGCAGCCACAGAACTCTACCCCAAAGAGACCAAGAAAAGTGTATCACCTAACAACAAAAAACAACAAAAGCGCGTTTGGGTCTGATGATTAGTGGTTCTTAGTTTATCCAAGCACGCGGACCATAATTTCTTAGTTTGATGGTCACTAATTGCTCAAGCGGAAGGTTTTTTTCAAGATTCAAAAGAATTAAAAAGGAATGAAAGGGTTGCAATGTTCCAGGACAGGTTGTCCTAAGGTTGCCAGACGTCTTTGAGCGCCAAGAAATGTCCTTGAATTTGCTGTCAAAACTTATGTCCCTGAACCTCGAAAAACATCTTGTTGTCATTGAATATCTTCCGGCGTCCTTGAAAATTCTTGAATAGTTTTAAAACTTCATTTTTGAACTACTGATTACATTTAACATTCAAGAGTCAAGAACAAGCAATGTAATGGACAGAAAATGTGTAGATTTGTTCCATCTTAAACAGTTGTGCAGTAAAAACTGAATTTTTCAAGGACGGTTGTGCCGTCTGAACGAGTTTTGTTTAGTTTTCAGTTTCGTACGTAGTTAGCTTAGCGTGATTTGCCCATACGTGAATGCTTGCCGAAAGGATGAAAGTAGCCATGGGCATCCGCAGAAATTTTTCCAGGGGGGGAAACGTCGACATTTTGGTTATCGTTTTCAGGTTGCTGACGTTGCAATGCAAATGGACGTTCAAAAAACGCTTTCCTGTTTCTACACCTCAAAGAAGATTCACCATGAAAGCACGCACTCCATTCGCATCCATTTTGGAATATTTTTCAAGTGGAGCTGTAGGCTATACGAGTTTGCCACAAAGGTGTATTTTCGGTCATCTGTTACAACTTTTGCTGAATTGGCGCATAAATGTCGTTATCATTGTGAACTCCACACAGATGAGTCTGAAATGGACTTGAACTATCATCACCAACTACGTTTGGAGCTCTCTCATTTGTCTGTGCTGGTGTTCTCTACACTTCGGCTATCAGAAATGCATTTGTAATTGTTCTCTTCACTTCGGGTATCAGAAATGCATTTGTTTTTCATAAACTGCTTATTATCCATTTTTGCGAGCACTTTCTACGAACAGGTCATAGTTAATGAACAATCAACGACCAGATCAACATTAGCGATGAAAAACCAAAAAAGTTAGACACTCTAGCAAAACTGTTTCATTGTATCTTAACACAACTATCGGACAACCTTTAACGGCCGCATTTTTTGGTTAATAACTTGGTACATTTTTGTTAATAACTCGCCAACCTCTACAGCTAGAGAGCGGCCCAAACCCTCTACAGATGCGGCAAGTCTTCTAGGTTCGAATAAAAAAAATTATTTGATTTGAGTGTGGGGTTTTCTTTTGGTGACGTCACAAAGAGGACATGTTTTTGAATTTTTGACCCACTTTGGCCCTGGACGCCAATTCAACGAGCCATTTTAGTAGCTCAAATTTTGTGTGGAAACTACACGATCAGCCGCGTCTATAGAGCCCTTGATTGAACTTCTAGCATGTCTGGAACTAAAGTTATGGCTCAAAAACCCCATTGTGCCCCAAAATCAGAACACTGCAATTGCAATCAATACGATTTGCTATAACTCGCCGCTAAAATATGCTAGCGAGCTATTTGAACCCTCGAAAGACTCATGAAGTCTTGTAGTTGCACTGAAAAAAAAACTTTTGAGATTTGGGTTCGGGGTTTTCGGTGGGCGTCGTTAGAAAAAGGGTAGGTTTTGCTATTTTTTGGTTGTTCTATTATGACGTCATCAGCCGGACTATGGACCGAAATTGTGGCACAAAGTTTGGTTGTATTCTAGGCTCGAATTTGAAGCTGTAGAGGCCTAGATCGACTTCCTAGCGTTTCGGGTGCCCAAGTTAGGGCCAGAAAATCCCAAATCATTGAGGACATGCCTGAGTAATTTCAAGGGATTTCCCTAATTAATTTCCAGAAGTTTGGCCATAACGTTTGAACCAGAAATGCTAGAAAGTCCATCAAACCCTCTAAAGACTCTATTGTAGCCTAGAATCCAAAAAAACTTTGAGTCACAAAATCTGATGGATTGTTCGACTCCCAGGTTATGACGTCATTATCCAAATGTAAACAAATATGCATAAACATGCTCTCAATATGTAAAAATCAACAAAAAAACCGTTATCTCAAGCTTAAATGTTTTTTTCCAGTCTAAACTACTAGTCTTCACGAGTTTTTGAGGGTTTGAAAAGCTCACTAGCCTATTCTAACGGCGAGTTATGGCCATTTACACACGGGGTGTTATTCAACCCCTGGTTTCCTTTTTAGAGGTAGAAATTTTGACCACTTTTTGGTTTTTGTGGCATAATTTTTGATCCAGTTGTGCTAGAAAGCCAGTCAAGGGTTCTAGAAACTCGTAGGATAGCCTAGTTTCTAAAAAAATACTTGGACCAAAATTTGGGCCCATTCGATGGGCGTCCAGGGCCAAGTAAAGTAGGCCATAAAAACGCTAAAATACCCCACTTGTGACGTCCCCCCAAGAGAACCCCAAACCCAAAACTGAAAATTTTTTTTGACTCGGAACTAGAAGTCTTGCTGAATCCGTAGAGGCTTTGAACACCTCTCTAGCTACAGCAGCTGGCGAGTTATGGCCAAACACGTCCGAGCCCATATATTGGCCCGCGCGGTCGTTAAAGGGTAATGGGGAAGGAAATTACAACGGAGAACTAAATTCATCTATTAATACCATCAAAGTAAAGTTTGTTCATCAGCACTTGGCAGGCAACGCCGTTGATCATTTCTGCGAAACATTTTCAGCTGCATTTATCAAGGTAAATCTGTTTTGCTTACAGCCCAGTCTATATTTCCTCAATCTTGCGGTGTTCAAAAGTATTTTTCACGTTTTACATACAAGGCGTTTCAATGGAAGCAAATTCATCGAAAAATGGTTGATTCCAGTTTAACTGCAAAGACGATTCCATCTAGAGTGAAACTTTCCCGCCAAAGAAGCCATTCGCGACATTGGTTTTGCACAAGTATATTCCATGACAAGACATACGATCTTGACCTTGCGTGAACTCTAGCTGCTTTGGGGCCAAATTTCCGTGTTGATCTACTGTCATCTGGTTGAAACGCTTGTCGAAAAATCGAAAAAGTATTCTCGTTACGAGAAAAGTTTTTACAAACTGTTTGTATATTCCATGTAAACATTTCAAAAACATTTACAGGATTGGATGATCTAACACAGTGGTTCCCAACGGGTGGGTCGCGACCCCAAAGTGGGTCGCCGAGGAGTGGCTGTGGGGTCGCGAACAGCTGCCTCAGTAGTTTGCTTAAGTATCGAATATTTAGATCTTCGTATATCAACATTTTGTGCTACATTATCAAAACCGAAACACGAACTGATCTTTGTGAGGTTCACATTATCACCATTGTAATTCCTATTTGATTTCTCCATACAGTTTCAATCGACCTGATTGTAGAATAGAGTTCTGCGCGGGGTGGTTTAACCCGCGCTGGTTGCAGGTACCCGCATTCGCGGGGCGGACGCGGGATGAGAAATTCTTTGCGCGGTAACTGAATGTTGAGTCAAAGCACATGAACTTAACCAGCTCAAAAATAGCAAAACATGTGGACGTACTAAAGTTGTTTGTCAGCATTGCGCTTAGGATAGAACGCCTAAAGTACTTTTATGATGTAACAACCCACTGTTGCGAAACATTAGCTCAAACTCTTCCCATGTGGTGGGCAATGGACCATCTCCATTTTCCTTTGGTACCGTCGTTCTTGGTGAGGAATAATTCAGTCTATATAGCCTTTCTAAATGAACAAGACAGCATTTAACGCACAGGTGGTGACAACCCGACTGAAACGTGGTTTTTATCACCTCAAATCTGATGACTGCGTAGATGAGATATGTGGAAAAGTTTTGGTTTTATTGCCAATGAAAAGTATATCGGCTGCTTGATTTTGCTGCTTGTTGGACTTGTTTTCAGCCGATATGAGTTTTTAGTAGTTTTCTGACAGGTGAGGGTTTGGGACAGAAAAAGTGCGGGAAGGGCGCTGGTGCTGGTCAAGCCCGTTGCCAGGATTTCGCAGCAGGGCGGGCAAAACCACAAGGTGGGCCACATTTTTTAAATACGATATTGGATGTACGCAGAAACCGGGGGCCAAACATAAAATGGAGGGCACATATTTTGAAAGGGGGGGCGGGCGGGGTGGGCACCACTGGTCTCCCCGCTGGCGACGACCCTGGTGTGTGTTAGAAGTGTACGGGGCGGGAGCGGGCAAGATTTCTCGAACTCCTGCAGGAACAGACAAAAAGTTTCAACCCTCACAGGACTCTTTTGTAGAAAGACAGCAGGACCAGACAAATCAAGTGATGCTGAATTTATGTCAGCCTCGTNAACATTTGTTCTGCTGTGAATACTTTCCAGTTGAAATTTCAACTAAGCTCATCCGCTATTTTTATCATTNTAGTTCCATAACCTTTTACATTCATTATTTTGNNTTCCTTGTGGTTCAAAGTCGTGATTCCAGTACAAAGTAGCGTATAGTTGACAGATGGTGGGCTCTTGCCAGTAGGATCAACAAGTGTTAGGGATGTGCATAAAAGTTCAAAGTAACTTTTTAACATAGTGCAATTTACGGTTCAAACAAATGGTTGCATCCTAAAGAAAATAATGCTCTTGCATTTCCTGCAATGGAAACTCGTCGCAGCAATCTTGTATTCACCATTTGAATGAAATAGTTATGTTATTCACGATTAAGCGTATTTGCAACAGCGAAATGATTCCTAAACACGTGACTTGTTCTCTGGAAAATCCCTGACGCTGTTCTGGTGCGTTATGCAGCAATCATACCCACACCAACTACGCTCCCTTTTCATTGTCTGCTTCCATTCGTTTCCACCTACCTCTGTGAGCAGGGTTGGATATTAGGGGAGGTGAACGAGAAACAGTCACTTCGGGTCCCCATTTTTTCAGAGATTACGCGGGTACCCTTTGAGAGTTTCGCACTTAGTTTTTGCCTGGCTTTTTCCAGTCATCGATCGAATTTATTTTGAAAAGACCAAACAAATTAAGTCAAGTCGGTGATAACGTCCAAAAAGGTAGGGTGATGAATACTGTTTCAACAAGTTTTACCACTATTGCAAGACTAATGACTGAAAAGTCTCAGCGAAAAAACAGGTTTTTGCATTGTTCTGTTAAAAAAGTTATGAACCACTCTAATGCCACATTTTAATAAGATCTGAAGCAATTCATAGATTTTTTCAAAATAAAGCAACAATTATTTGCAAATGAGCTAACAGGGGCTCCTCAACAACTGTTTTGGGGAACCTTTCTAAGAGTTTGCCTCAGGCCTCTTTCTGTGAGGCTGGATTTCAACCCCTGTTCACATTTGACATTACAGTAAAACAAAAGTCAAAACAATAGACTGGACGTTGAGAATGACATGAGATTAGTTCTCACCAACACCCCCCCCTAAGAATTTAAAGACTAGTTGCACAGCTGCAAGCTTAGTCGTCCCACTGATTAGCATGGGTGCTATTTGTTATGCATATGAATGTAAATACAGTGAACGCAACATGCAAAATGATGTTTTTTATCTTGTCGGT
>JGI24158J21664_10005488_pt1 | contig 16584 bp, 12 predicted proteins | sample Ectturendosymbi3_FD_21664 | JGI IMG/M metagenome (IMG submission 21664)
CAATATTACAAAAAATCACCTTTATCAAAAAAGTGTTTTTTCATAAATTTTGCAATCTTATAGCTTTAAATAATTTCAATGCAGTGGCATGACGTCAGGCGGAAAATTTTTTTTGGGGGGCACTGGGGGGCTAGGCAAAATTTTGGGGGGCAGTGGCCCCCCCTAGCTCCGCCCCTGCAGCCAAACAACTCCAGCTACTAAAGCGTGGAGTGCGCTGCTGCTCTAGGTTGGGCCTACCTAGGGACCACGTGGCCACCACTCCTGTTCGGGTGGAAATCACCCGGGGTTAGTATTGAAACTGTCAGCAATCTTTGCAGAAAACTTGAAAGTGATCAATGTAGACAGGTGCAGTGCCGTAGCAAGCCCAACAATCTGGGGAGAAAAAAAAAATTTTTTTTGGCCAAAATGTTTGATTTTAGGCGAATAAACACTATTTTGTTTAGTGAAACGCCTCTCAAAGCACAAAATGACTATATTTTCCAAAAATTTGGGGGGGCATGGCCCCTCCTAGCTACGCCTATGGACAGGTGCTCCGCATCGTTGGCAGTTGGTACGTGAATCTTGTTTTGTTCTGATGGTAGACAGGGTTCCACAGCGTTGTCTGGTCTCGCAGTTCATGTCCTCAATAAATGCTCTGACCTTTCGCCACAAGTGCACACACAAGGTGCAGGTCCTTTCTGGCTAACCGATTTCTTTCCTTTGACGTAGCAGGCGTCATACATTCTCCTGCTTGTTTCTCAATGCAAACCACGAGTTGAGCAGGAGCCTTTCGCGCCAAATTGATCTACGTCGTCACTGCTTGAGTTGAGCATTGGACTGGACTTGGATCCAGACTATGACGAATTTTGTTGGTTTAGGATTGGATCCGGACTGTAAAATGCTTCATAAATTTAAGATCAGGACTGGTTTTGGACTGAGTTAATGGGAAACAATTACGTAATTTTGTCAATAAAAAGGTATATGTTGTTAATTTTTTGGACTTTATTTGTACTTGCACTGAGTTTTAAAAATTCAGAACTGGATCCGGATCGCAAAATATGACAGTCCGCTTATCTCTGCAGTGCTTACACTTGTGTGACTTAGTCCCGTGCTGGCTTCAGTCAAAGGTTGCTGTCGTGGCTTACTAGCGCACCTATATGCACCAACTCCTTTTGCCCAAATTGGGCAAGGTTACTGAAGGAACTTTGTGTAGGAATTTTGTTGCATCACAGGTTACCACGGATCTATTTGGGCAAATTGTCGTTCCCCATCGAAAACTACAAAACTTAATGCAGATTTCGATAGGACTGCCCGAAAGAATGCCTAAAATATACAGCTATTGACAGAACCAGCTTTCTACGTGAACCTTAACTATATTTAAAATGGTTGAAAAACGGTTTACCCTAATTGGGCAGAGGTTACCTGAGCAGGGCTTAAGGAACTTGTTCACTCGCTGGCCGAGCACTTTTAAACACCGGTGACTAAACTGGATAACTTTTATGTTAATTATATGCAAATTCCAAAAAGCATCGTGGGCCTCACAAGACGTTCTCGCGGGCCACAGGCGGGCCGCGTATTTCAGATTCCTGATTAAAGTCTTTGTCGCTGTCGAAACATTGCAATACAATTTTTTTCTGGAGCTCACTGAGGTGAGCGCTTAGGTTCAGTCGGAATCAAAGAAAAGTTTGCAACTATACGCAGGTTTTCTTTTTGCGCACATCATGACGTTAGAAATCAACTCTCGCTTAATAAACGCAATGATGCGCAGCGCACGAGCGAATCGCGCCACAGTCGCGGTACATATGGGCGACACACTTGAAAGCGAGCGAGAAGACGCGTGGAACGTGTAGAAGATTTACGCGACGCACATTCGGGAAACGCGGGGCACAGAGCGGGTTGGCCGTACGCGGCACGTAGGATAAACGCGCTGTGACGTGACAATACATATGATATATATATATATATATATAGGTGAGCGAGAAGAAAGGATGTGCAACCGAGGATACAGAAAAAAGGATTANGCGAGTGAGACTTGTTTCAGCCTGCGTGCTGTGCGTCTTCCCGTCTTTGTTGACGGGCAGGGTTATTATCCATTCCTCTGACGCCAGCGGCTTCATTGCAACCTTCCTCGACCGGTAAGTAACTCGACAAAACAATGACAGCTGATGTTGTAAGGTGTTCTTAGCTGTATAATTCGCTTGATAGCAATAATAATACAGAATGCATTACAAATCCGTTCTTTTACACAAGTTCAACTACAAAATACGTCGATAATGTGGTCAACATCTTTGCAAAAGAGCAATTTGAAAAAAACTACGGTTGATAATTCAAACGTTTTGAACGTTGCTTAAAAAAGTCCCACAACTGAGCTTTATGGTTACTGCAGGGAATAAGAACCTGATCAAGAAACATCGCAGCAAGGACTAATCTAAAAAAAATGCGATCCGGAACATCAACAACTGGTAACACAATACATTGCATGGCTGACGCAACAAAACACAAAGCAAGTAGATGGTATTTTCACTAGATTCCGAATGGGTCAATGCAGAAAGGGATCGACCGCACGTATGTCTCAAATCCTAACAATGGGTTCCCGTGCCGCCGCAGCCGAAACCCAACAAGAATTTTCTAGTTAGACGCACTTCTCGCTCTCCACTACGTCCAAAACACAGTGTCCTCTTCAACGTTATAGGCAAACCTTAATCTAGCCACATGCTTCGGTACTGGGCCCGAAGCGTGGACGGGACATTATCACAAGTTGCACGCGAGCAACGACGCGGACAAGCAAATTGCACGAATGGGTCAATACGAATGAGAAGCGTTTATAAGATGCAACTAAAATAATAATGGAAGAAAACATTTTTTGATCGTCGCGCCACAAGTACGGTGGCGCTGACCACGCACTTCACCAAGCATGTGCGGAAAACAACTAACAACCTACACACCGCTGACAGGATCCAATGTTTCGAATTTCCATGACCCGATATTTGCTCCACCACCAAAATCTGCCTGCAATTGCGACTCCTTCGAGTTGGAAGTCAAAGCTTCAGTATCCAGTTGCATGTGGCTGGTTTGTGTCATTCGTTACGTTAGCGTAAAAAAGATTGATGTGACAGCAACTGCGTCGTCATGCTGTTTTGCTATCAAACACCGTCCACTCGAAAGTGTTCAAGAGTCGAGGAGGGCTTTCGTACCAGAGCGAACTTTGAAGTCTCAACGAAGCCAACACGAGACGAGGCTTTGAATTTTTTCATTGCGCGAGACAGCAACAGCATAGTCTTAAAAAGATACTGACCCGAAACACGCACCTGGGCACGCGTCGGGTCTGCGCGGCCCAAGTGCTGGTCCTCCGAGGAACCTGCGCATCTTCGTCAAAAAACCGGTTAAACCCGGATCGAACCGCCTTTCTCGGCGGTCTTGCCACAGTGATAGGAAAAGCAGCAGCGGAAGAAACGACGCGTGCGATTGCGTCACGTCGCTTCGTCACGCCTGAGCAGTGAAAGCACGTCTTTCCAGCGTCGGCTTCCGCGCGAAACCATCACTACGTCGGAAATGTGACGAAAGAGTTCGTGGTGCGTGAAGCCGGAAGTTGGCAATCGCGTCAGGAACTGCGCGGCGTGAATGAACTCCATGCTCAGCAGAACGTCTTCATGCAGCTTCAAGATAGCTGGAAACACGAAAATACTTCGCTGTTCAAAACGGCCTTAACGAAGAGTCTTTTCCTACGATCCTAAAGGTGAAGTAATGCGGTAGGTGCAAGACGATGGCATTCAAAATGAAACTGTTTCTTTCACGAAAAACGATCCACTTTCCCATATCTTGGCATCGCACCTGTTACCGTGACGCTTCTAAATTCCCTCAGTCACATAGTCAGGGTTCCTACGTAATGCTGAATATATATTTGCAGAGCTTTTCCAGGCTCTTTCTACACTAAACTTTTCAGAATGACATACCAAGGTCAAAGACAGGCACTACAATATTTAACTCGATGAAAGTAATACAGTAAAACTCGTCTAATGCATCATCGTCTAATTCGCTAATTCGTCACTATTTCGTCGGTCCCGGCAGAAGTAGGCAAATTCTACTGCATTGTCAATCTTATCAAAAATATCAGAATAAATTATTATCAGAGAATGCATGTCTAAAGATCAAGTCTGAAAAATTATTTCGTTTCTCTACACTAACAGATCAAAAAATTATTTTTCCAGACATTTCCAGGCTGCTAAATGACCAAACTTTGTCCCATACTTCTTCAGACTAAGTAGGAACCTGCATAGTAGAACTGGCTTGTCGGTGATGTCACACTACACACACGCAGGCGGTCACAGTTCGGTGAACAGCGCTGTTCAAATTACAGTAGAATTTTCCTTAGAAAGTGACCAATTAGTACGACCAAGTACTTTATCATAGTAACTCGTATACATACATAGTGCTCTTATATGCAGTAAAATACAGGTTTGTGACGTTATGTTTGAATACAACAATTGATTCCTCTGCTCTATCTGGACTCCTCCATTTGTTCAAGCACCTTTTAAATCTTTAATAAACTTTTCCGCGTTCTCTCAATGGGGAGTCGGGTCGCGCTTCGCACCTCGCGTATAAATTCGATATACAAATTGCGAGGTGCAACAATTTTCAGCTAAAGATCCTTAATTTGTTTGAATTCCCACACGTACTAGCTGCTTAGTCATCTAAAGCGAAACTGCAAATGACGAATTAGATGAACAAAACGCTTCTCAGGGATAGAAAGAGGTGACGAATTAAGCAAATTGACGAATTAGACGAACAACAAAAATGAACACAAAAGAAAGGGATTTCTGCCGGGACCGACGAAAAAGTGACGAATTAAGCGAATTAGACGAGTTCTACTGTACTTCCAACTGTCTATAAAGACGTAGAGAAAATATCTTGTTTTGATGGCAGCACTGCTCTGTCATAACCCGGTCTGTCACAACCCGGAAGTGAAAACACGGCAGAATTAGGAAAGGCCGCTGCCGATGGCCTTCCGTTCAGCATGTACACGTTGTCAGATTGTTGCGATCTGAAACAGTAAATAAAGCATTGGGGGTGGGGGTGCTGTTTACATTTTTTGATTTTCTGCGCCTGATCAGCAACGTCGCAAATCAGCGTAGCAACGAACACGACTGCACATCAGAGGCCGACTTACCGATTGCTGTTTTGAAAAGAAACTCTTCGCCGTCACGGCAAAACAGATCCCAGACTCTGCAGGCGGTGTCGAAGCACAGCGCTTTGCTAAACATCGTGAAAATCCTGAAAAGGCAGCGGATACGTCACAGCACACAAGTTGTCGTTACCGCGCAGGCAAACATCAGGTTGAAGTCATGCGCAACCAGCGCGGCGGCTTTGCTACACATCGAATTAGCGCCTGAGCGTTTTTCTCACCAGTCGATGAGGTACATGTCCGGCGTGAGGTTGTACTGCTTGAAGTGAGCGAACAACTTGGGCAGGTTTTCTTCGAAGAAGACTTCGAACGCGGCAAAATATACTTTCATCTGCAAAGCGAAACAACATGCGCGTTAAGGGAACATGCCGGCGAAGGTAAACCTGCTTTGCTGGAACTGACAACCAGTTAATGATAAAGTGCAGAAAACCGACCAGTCTGCGGCAGTGTTGCCACTACTGTTTTTTTCACTAGATCTGGGGTTTTTTTACTCTGGTCAAATTTTTGAAATGTATGCTCTTTTACTGTATTTTCCATTCAAGAATACAATAATTTCATAGGCATAATGTGCAGAGTCAGTAGCCAGTACAGTTAAGTAGGGCTAAGCTTAACCAAATTGTTTGAAATGTACAGATTCATTAAGCACTGACCAGGCATAGGTCAGCACTATAGTCTATCGCTGACATGTCAAGGGCTTCTTGTGCATGATTCTGGAATGTTTTTTTGGTTTTGAAGATGATGTGGTTGAGAATCTGTTCATTGTTTTACAGGCTCATTGTGATAGGCATGAATGTAAAACTTCTAGTGTAAAATTAGTAGTCAAATATTGCAATGATTAGTGTGAAAAGAAAACTGAGACCTTGAATGCCATGTACATGTTTCAATTTGTGCATTTACGTGAAGGTAAAAGAAAACATTGCACGATTTTCAGAAAAGATCTAGCTAACTTTTTATGTCACTGCATACATTTGATTTGCTGCTAGCCTACGTGTAAATTGTCATTATGTTTAAAAATAGATCTGAACTTGTTAAAAAATAATGCATATTACCTAAATTTTTATGTGCAAGTACCGGTAGCGTACATTTCAAGTTTGATTTTGAATTTTTAAAAACATTTTGTATGTCTGGGGTTTTTTATTATTTTCTGGGGTGTTTAAGGGAAAATCTTTTTTTTTTCTTCATAACAGAGTGGCAGCACTGGTCTGCGGGAGCAGTCACAGGAAGGGGTGGACATTCCAGAACAGTTAGGTGAACAGAGATCGAATTTCAATTCTATTCTCAGAATTTCAATTCTATTCTCGATATAGGTTTTCCAGATGTTTGAAATATGAAACGCCGGCGTGACTTTTTCTATTGATTGATTTAACGAAAATACGTCGCACTGCTTGATCATTTGATCAAAGAATGAGAAGTTCATGGTTTGTTCTTACTGCAATGCAGAGTGTTCAGCACTTCCAATTTTTCCCGTCAAATGTGGTCGCATAACGAACGTCGTTACATTTGCACTGGAAAAACCGCGCTCTGCAGTTGGTGACTATTATCGTTTCGGTTCCAAGGATTCGAAATACAATGACGTTCCAGATTCGAATTCGAAAGATTCGATATTCTAAGATGCGCATCCATAGTTACACATCAGTTTGACTTTCCTGCACTATTGCATCCGTTTGGAAAAAATTAGAGATCGCATTCGAGTACCTAAAGCATAACCACAACACTTTTCGATAATGCAGCGTTAATAGTTTGTTGCGCTACACCAGGCTTTCACAACACGTGTTTACGCCTGTTGATCTTGTTGTCTGATCCACTGCATTTTATGTTGATGCATTGGTGGCTCGTGAAACGGTTTCGTACGAGGGACAGCAAGAAAGCAATTGCAAAGTAGACTGACATCAGCTGCCGAATAACTTCCCGCTAAATTCCAATGTTACAACTGCTTAGATTTTATATTTTGCTGTTAAGAACACGTGGCATTCTCTTTGTAGAATAGTTTGCATGGTCTAGTGATTCGCTTGTTGGTTCCAAATGACGTGTTTCGCTAATTTTCAGTGAACCGATAATAAACGGCTACGCATGAGTTGATCTGAATGTAGTCGTCCTCGCCACTGCCATTCGCAGAGTTTCAGTGCAACACAAACCTCCTTAACTGTAACATCACAAATGAAGCAATTTCGGCAACCGAAATTGAAGCTGCGCAGTGTTCAACTGCAGCAGCCTGCGCAACACTGACACATTCGTTCACTCATAATCTGGAATGAATCTGAGGAAGGTCGGATTTAAAGACAATTTAATTCCATTGTTAAGCGCAAATGCCGGGCAGCACCTTAACGAACTCCATGGAAGAATTTCGTCAAAATTCGCGTTTTGATTCAGCTACTTGCTCGCTGGGCGAATTGCATCGCTGAGCTGACACAAGAGTGTGCTCTATCTGCAGAGACCGTTCACTCACCATTCCTTCGTTCAACCGAAAGAAGGCGAGTTGACACGGCTTGTTGATCAGGTTGGCAAAAGTGGCGAATGCATCGGACGGTTCCATGTTGAGGAGGAGCATTGCGGCCATGAACGACATCCCTTGCACCTTAAAACAAAATATGCGCGTCCACAGAAGCGCACAAGCCCATGGAAAAGTCAACGTTGAGGTCGAATCGTAACAATGACAAACGCCTCTTTAAGCAAACACAGAAGCGTGCGTTGCTGTAGGACTGTTTCATCAAACGTCACCAACTTATGGACATTTTGAAAAGCACCATGTGATGAAATCCAGCTAAGCACTATGTTCACATTCAGGAGCGGATCCGGCCAATAAGTTTAGGGGGGGAGGGCAACTTCAGCAATATTTGGCAGTCGAGTCTCATTACGGGTTCTCTACTGTAAGAGAGATTAAGCGTATTTCACAACTCTGCTGTGACAAAACAATGGACGGCGAAATGTCCTTATATCGCGAATGCTGTTTTCCGAATTGTAAGCTAGGTGGGGCGATCGTAAAAGCAACACGCGATGTTTCGATATTTGTTTGGCACTTACGTAGCCAATGTCGGGTCTGTAACATACGTACGCTCCCAGTATGTCATGGAGGGTGTCGTGGTACGGTCCACCCTGGAAGTAAGAATACATTTTTGCAAAAACCTGTAGGAACGACACCAGATACCACATCATGTTGAGAAGCGGCGAGCAATGCGTAGACACAAAAATACAATTTCAGATGACCAGTCATCAATTCGGGGGAAATCTTTTCGAAAAATCCAACATGGGTCAATCCAGACTTGGACAACTGAATTTTTTAGCTTTTCTAAATTAGATTAGAATTAAAATTAGCGGAATTTCGAAAACCAGAAATTGAATTAAAATTCAAATTAGACTTACATTTACACAAACCAAAGCGACTTTAATACAGTTTCAATCCATGCCCAAATGTGGATTCATTCTCATAAGCATGAGTATAGCAAAGATTCGTACGCCAAGATTGGCGTGTTTCTTGCTGTACAATTGGCCTGTATGGCCAAAGACTCGTTCCGACGGAGTCGATGTCGCTATCATACCCAGGAATTCTAGAGCCGCAGCCTTCAGATAAGGGAAACGATTTTCGCTTTTCCAATACCCTAAACCAGGTAGGCCTATCTCCAAAATTTTTGTCAGATGACCACATAAGCTTGCACACAACATCATGGGCCGGACATCTTACGTTATATAATTGTTTCGGGATATGTCACATTCTACTAAATCAACAAGTTTTTCGTAAAAAAAATTGTTTCATTGTTGAAAAAATGTTTTCGCGGGCCGGATTTGCCCCCCGGGCCGTAGTTTGGAGACCCTGTCCTGAAACATCACGGCTGAGCTGACTGACTGTCACCAAAGTATATGCCTGTTGAACTACTGTGACTTCTTCGTGTGAGTGGATAGGCTATGTAACGTTTTGATAATAAATCGGTAAGGTCACATAGTTTGTACTGCAGCTGTGAATGAGACAAGAAATCGATCGAGTTTTTACTGTTTTCGCTTATCAAGTCATGGGATGGCGGTATGGCACTTGTGACCATTTTGTCGCAATTTCCTTGCACGAGGGTGCATTTTCGTTTCATCTTTAAAAATACCGTTAGACAAATTAGCATGTTTGGCAAAATCGGACAGTAGATTAGAAGTAAAATTAGAGCACTGAAAGCTTTCGGTAAATTAGGTTAACATTAGAATTACCGTCATTTCGCTCTAATTCATCAAATAGAAAACTAGAATTAGTTAGTTGTACAGTCTGGGTCAATCGTCAAAAGTTGAGAAAGCACCAAATCTTCGAAAAACGTTCAGTAGACAAAAACACTACGAATGAATAGTACACCTATAGTATGTCGCCAAACCTAAAACAGAGATTTAATATGATTAGGAAAACAATCAACCGTCTCCAGCGAATCTATTGTTTCCGGAGATCGACAACGGAGAAAACGAAAAAGATTGGCTAAAATCTCCACGGCCCTTGTCGCTAATTCACACAAAAAGAAAAAAACACGCTTAATAAGAATAAAACAAGCCACAGTTCTTTCCGAGATAAAAAACAGATGTGCATCAGATGGACAGAAAAACGTTTGCAGAACCTTGAACAAGCAAAACAGCGTCTGCAATTCTTATCAAAGAGATCACTACGTGAATACCTGAACCCCAAACTGTGGGGAACACTTCAAACACCATTGGAACACGACTTCAAACAACACAGGTGTTTTACTTTTTTGCATCGCTGCTCCACGAAAAAGTTTAAAACGTTAAAAGCATAGCTAGGGTAAAACATTTGAACAGGTACCATAAGTTGGCAAACTATTCTTAAGCAGCATTATGTATTCACCAGAGAGCGTTTTTTTTCGTCCAAATGCCACGTTCTTGATCGTGCACTTTATTCGTGATTTTGCTGATGTAGCCTGACTCGAATGAGTTGCGAAAAAGTGCGACAGGATTAATGGGTTCGAGACGCTATCACGAGAAAGTAAGGATATAACTCTGCATTGGTTCACAACATAGCAAGGTGAGATAAGGAGTTTTAAGGGGCACTTGCAAATGTGCAACGTCAGGTACGTCGACAAAACCACTAAAACCATTAACACGATTATGAAACAGGTGTTCAAAGAAGGAGACCTTTTGCTCGTTTTTCCCATACCTGCCTTTGAATTCGAATAAGCTGGGGAGCAGAACAACGTTTTTTACAGTTACATATACCTATGACACATTCTCCCTCTTTTAAATTTAACCGGCACGCCTTCAAACACGTGTCGGATAAATTTCCTGCAAAACACATCAAGGCAAGCCAACATGTTGTCGTAGTTCTCATCGGTAGAGGTAGACAACAGATACGAAATTCGCTAAGCAAACGCACGCAGCTGCGTTTTTCATCATTTCACCTGTAACTTTTTTGCTTGCAATTACAGGACTGAAGATGTGTGCTTGACGCGAAATCGATTTCCTAGCAAATCACTTTGTGAGCAGATTCGACTGTTTTGCCCTTGTGGCTCCTCGTCACTTGAATGCAATTACTAACTAAAGAGGTTAATCGCCATTTTGTTGCGATGAACGAAGGCAACCGAAACCCTGCGCCTACGTGCTATGTTTGCGACTTGAGTCGCCTGGTAGTTCCCGATGTTGACGACGAATGTAATCGACACTTGCAGCACTACCGTTAACGAAATTACACAGTATCTTAAAAAAAGCTGGAAGCAAACAGACTACTCGGCAGAGACCAGCGCAGGATCACTTCCCAGTCGCACGCAGAAGTTAAAAGCACTGGCGCCCAGTCGTCTCGCTTCTTGATCAACAACAGTCAATCGCTTGAGCATGCAAAAAGTCAAATCATCAAATGTAAAACGGACTCACTTTTTGAAAAATGCACAGAACGGGAAAGGTTCTTGATATGTCCAACCTAATCAATTCCACTGTGCTCTCGCGGTCTACGGCCAAAGACTCCGTGTCCGTAGCTGCAGGACAAAACAGGATTTCGTTTCAATGTGGTCATACTAGTGAGTGCAGTTTCGTGTTCCGTGTCGCTTCAAATCATTTTGCAAAAGACTCAAAGTGACGTGCTAATCAACTCCATATTACCGTCTTTATATGAAAAGCTCAACAAAGCTTAGCAATACAAACCAATGGCAGTATAAATTCTTATCAATAGTGACAACCCGTAAATGGCAGTGAAACAGCAAAAACTGCACATGCGTGTAATCGGACAGACCAGTGAGTTATATCTCTTATAGAAACGCTTTGTGGGACTTCAAAAACAACGATGAGTTGGAAATAGGTTACGCATTTCCTGCAGTCAGTGCAACACTTAACTTAATCAGTAATAATTTGCTGCAGGCAATCAGTCATCAGGTCAGGAAAATTCCAACGCCGGAAGGATCGAACTTTCGAGATTTAAGTCATTGTAATCTATCAATATGGAAAGTGCATGCGAACAGTGATCTCGAGGTGCTCCACAGACATTCAACAGGCAAGTACAAAAAAAATATCGCTACGAAGTATATCGCCACGTGGTTACGAATGTTATTATGCATGAAGCGCAAGTCCAAGGAGCAACACATTGGTGAATCTGCCGCTTACATCCTTACAGCACTTTTATCACAACGAACACTCTTGTCAATTATCTATCACTTCCTGTGCTAATTGAGAAGTTATGTGCTGAATATGTGAAAATACACTGAATCGTCGCTGAAGACACGGGTCCCGCAGGTCTCACAATTCGCTCGCTTGCTAATTCAGACATTGTTCTATGCACTTGCAAACGACGCGCAATGCTTGTAACGATTCCGGCTGATTTTTAAACCTACATCTCGCTTAGTAGTTTCGGGCGGCAAGTCGCAACATGCAAGGAGCGTAATAAGATGCAGCAAAAATAATAGGAAATGTTTCATAACTTGATTATCTTAGAATTGTTGAACATTTGCTTATAGTGTCATAGCGACCTCCCAACCATTTCTCTGATCCAACATTTTGCGTTTGTGTTCAGTATTATGCAAATGATTTTAACGTATCTTTTGCCATTTGCTAGCGACCATGTGGGGGTGCTGTGTACGTGTACTCACTCGACAATACCAAGTGTCGATAAGCAAATAAAAATGTTTCTCAACCGGGGATTTCCCTTTGCAGTTAATTTGAAAGGTGCAGGTTGCCTTGTTACTTTCGAAAAATGTAACCGGAACTCCAGTCTAGGACTTGTCGAATTTCACAAGCGTTTAAGGCACAAGTCATCACACCCGCAATTTCACAACACGAAAGCTGCGTTGCTTTCGGAGCGAAGCTCTTACCTTCTCCAACACTTTGCGTCTCGTGCATCGTTCGCAACTTGTCATGAGCTCTCGTTACCATGATCTCGTACAAATCTTCAAAAACACGAAGTAAACGAATCACAGCGAAACGACACGCACTGATAGATTCAATTCGCAAGAACAGCGTGTCGCTCTCAACAACAACAAAAACCCCCTAAACGTCACAATGCATCGTTCGAGCTGCGTTTCTGTCAAGAATAAAACCACGCGTAGCCTGTTACTGCAAAAGTTGATCAATCAGCAAAATGTGATCAAACGCACGCTTCAGGTGTCGTTTTCCTGTTCCTCTGAACGCCTAGCCACTGCTCACCTCGCGTTATATTCAACTCGTTGCCAATAGCAAGCTGCCAAACTCTTCCTCTGACCGTGGACGGCAAGCCTTGCCACCATAGCTGGCGGGTTCTGTTGGTCTGGTGCCTGGAAAACATGCGGCCAACGGCGTCAACCTACCTAGAAAACTTTTATTTCTATCAAAGTCTCGATGGACACGATTCCATCTCGGGAGGTCCTACTAATTTGCTAATTATCCCTGAAATGCCCGTCACAAATTCTCTTACAACCACGGAATTAACTTTAATTGTCTGTAGCTAAAGGATTTCGACTTGAGCAAATAAAAGTCATTAACAGCGTGTTGAAAGATCCCTTCATCAACAGATGAATCCAAGTATAGGTGCAACTGGATCCGAAATAGTCTACTTTATGTAAGATGGCTATTATTTGAAGTAACATCGACACTAGCGACATTTTGCAGGTGTGCATTTGAAAGAATAGCACCGATCCTAAACTATTTAAAGGCTTTTTTAACTAAAGTCTGTCGAATAGGTATCACATCTCTTTCGACATATCGGTGCGCATCGATAAACCAAGGAACAATCAAGGCAGCTCACATCGCAGCCCAGTTCGGAAGGATTTCTGTTGACCAGATCGCGCTAGTTGAAGCAATAGAATCTTCAAGCTTGTATTGTTCTTTTAGTTGCTTCTTCTTTTTTTGCATATCTTTGATTTCTAAAAGGTAAAGTTTATCAAAGTCTGAAAAAAATTTGTTAAGAGTTTGCGGAGTCGCTGAGAGGTAATAACTGAGACACTTCTCCGACCAATCGTTTTGTCCCGGATTCTTTGCCACCTAATTACATTATCAGGAAAACGAACTCGAGGTCGTCGAAAGACCACCTGGATTGACAATATTCACTCATGGACTGGCTTGAGCCACGAACATTGCTTAAGAAACTGTCGGAACCGGAATAACTGATGAACGATCGTGCATGCTGCTAAAGCGCCCCAACGGCAATTGGCTATTGGGAATGAACTGAACTAATTACATTACACATTAAAATTCAGCAACCACAGTTCCGCAAATGTTCGCCGGAAAGGTTCCTAGCTAGCACAGAAATAATCACAAGGTCCTCTTTAATGCAACAAATCCGTTTTGAAAGCTGTGCGAACAAACTAGGATCGCCAAAAACGGTTTGCCTCTTCTGAAAAGAAAAACATCAAGATCAGTCCAGTTCAGTTTTGTTTACAGTGGTCAGCGGCGTCCATCTCCGCTTGCTTGCATAGCGAGCCACGCGCCTGCATTCGCAGTGAATGCTGCACTGGCGGTCGCGGCAAATCAAAGGTACCACCGCGCGTGAACCGTTTCCTCGCACCCACCCATTTATGCAATCATGAGACTGGATAGGCCGCAAGTGCCGTTGTAAGTTTGTAATATACGTCAGTGCGACAGTGGTGGTTAATCTTTGTAATATACGTCAGTGCGACAGTGGTGGTTAATCTTTGTAATATACGTCAGTGCGACAGTGGTGGTTAATCTTTTGTTTGCTTTACTGAAACTCGACAGTGGCAAATTTAAGGGTAGGAGAATTTCCACGCGTTTCAAAGCAAGCAAATCTGAATCGTTATACTACTACTTCGATAAATTTGGCAGTGTATGCGTTTATACGTACAGCACTGCTATGCAGAGGTTTGGTAGATCTTTAAAATATTTTAGTTTAAAGATGTAAAAAGCAGTAGTCGCGCCCTTGATCAGATTCCCAAACAAGAAAAAAGCGACTGACAAAAACAAGCTGCTGGTTTGATGGACACGTCACTGTGAAGCAGTGATTGCGACACTGTGGTTCTGCTCCGGCAATCTCTTGCTCCGAGTCGCAAAAGTATTCCAGGGCCACTTGGCTAGAATGCTTTTCAGCATAACGTTAGACTAAATGATGTTTTTAGACAAAAGCACAGACGTAAGTAAAAACAAAAATGGTTTGATCTGAAATAAGCAAAAACATTTTACACAGTTACAGGCATCGCGTGTTTATTTTCGTAGTCATAAACCACTTCACACGCCTCAGATTTATCTGACAAATACCTAATCAACTTTTTTCTCACTTGGCACAGGTCGGCGCTACGGAGGCTACATGGGAAACTTTTTTTGGCCAGTTTTCCCGCTGCCTCCCACTACTGTACCAACCGAAATCTAAAATCTTATGTTTAAAACAACACAAATACAATACAACGCACTGTACGTTCCGAAATTTACTTTGGGTGTTGCAATGATGTCTTTGTTATTCGGTCTATACCCGCGTAAGAACTTAAGGAAACGAAAAACTGAACGCACCATGATGCAGTGAGGAAAAGACTACAAAAACAAATTGCTCTGCCAGCGGCGACCACACGATTGCAAATGAAAAGCTTCCACGCTTTAAACCAGTAAACTAGCTGATAAGGAAAGATCTACAATTAGTTCAACGAAAGACAAGAAACTGGACAAACCAGGCAGTCATCGCAATGACCACTCGTTGTATTATATAGAAATGTTTTTAATTTAAGACTGGAAACTGGTCGTCTGCAATGCACCCAATTGCCTATTGTTAACAACAATACAGCACAGCCCCTGCGTCCCTGTAAACTTATGTTTACAAAGAGAGTATAAGTAAAATTGTTTTCAAAAGCTATCTTCTAAGCAACAATAAAACTTTCCGAGCCCAGCGGGCTACAGACCCTGGCGCCATACAACACAAGGCAGAGAATCACAATCAAAATCTTGCACAACATGCCAAACAGTCAGTGCAGATGACACATGTTACATTCTTTCTTCACACTACTCAACGCTTAGATTAACACTTAGATGCTTGACTGCAATCTAAATATACATTTATTTTGGGCACATATATATAACTTTACAATGCTAGACATTGAAGGTCCATATTAAAGGTACAAAAAGTTTCGAAGTTCGCTATAAATGGAAAAACCAGTGTGTTACATGAAATAAACAAAATAGCAAACCATGCTTTTTGACAAATTCAACCATTTTCTCATATTCCTGCTGATGCTTTTGTGCTTCTTCCAAAGGTTTTTGAGGCAAGTTTCTGCAAATATATCAGCATCACATCTGGGTGAGTTAGAAACTTCACTGACTTTTTCCAGTTCTTGGCGACTGATGTCAAATACAATGATGACATGTAATGGAAGCAACAGACCACAAACACACATCCTCAACCACTAAATTTGATTTCAAGTTAACACAACGTACTGAACAGCCGACTACACCATTGCCAGTGCTTTTCACAACGAAATTATTCAGAATTACAAACACATTTCGTCTTTGAAACTGAGCCGTGCAGTTGACCAAGGCCAACCATAGCAATGTGCACAGCTGCAAATAGTACAGATTCTACACAGTGCTGAAGCCAGTTCCGACGACAAACCTTGGCCGATTTTCCAAAATCAATGCTGTTGTTGAAAGAGGTTCAATAGTGCGTGTCTTCCAGAACCATCTCCGACCTTTACCGCTAAAATGTGACAATAGTTTCAGCACAAAATCATGAGAATATCAATTCACAAAATATAACCTCATCCGTGCTTAATTTCTAAAATGTGGAACAACAAGCTTTGAACCCATTTCAACGAACTACTGTAATTCCCCACTGAAGGAGATGGTTGGCATATGGTGAGCCAGAAAAAAAACTTATCTTGTATGGAACAGGCACCAAGCAGCACCAGCATTATCTCTGTTGTCTTTAGCTTTACCTGCCATTTCTGACCAAGAAATATCTTCGTTTCGACACCAGTTATCCCTTCAAGATGCACACAGAGTTACACAAACTGAAACTGTGTTTGTGTCTTAGCTAGAAATGAAAAAAAAAA
>JGI24158J21664_10005489_pt1 | contig 16582 bp, 9 predicted proteins | sample Ectturendosymbi3_FD_21664 | JGI IMG/M metagenome (IMG submission 21664)
TGTGTGTGGCCAAAGAGAAAGGCCGCAAGCACTGAAAATGGCTTGGACTGGAAAGACGTGACGATGGCTTAGATTAGACTCAAGCTGCTCACACCGTGTTGCTGATCTAGCAATCCATGCGACATTGGCTCGCATTAGAAAGCTGGGCTTCTGTATCCGGCAAATAGACTATTCGGCGGACTTCACATAGACGTCAGTTGTGTCGCACAGCGATTTACCAATGTTGAATTAAGCTGTCGCAGATGTAATGCGACACGTAAAAAAGATGTGCTAAATTAGGCCAGTGCTTCACAACTTGTGTGCACTCACCACCCACAAATCTTATGCATTAAATCAAACGATGCACTTATCAAAAAGTTATTCACAGATTGTCATTTAACTTTAGCTCGCCTGTCCGAAAGCCGCTGACTTTAGCGCGTAAAGTTACTGTTACCTTATAGCTGAAATCAACCTAGTTATTGTTACGTCACTGCACACACTGCTTTTAACCTCTCTTCACAGTCATTTTCACGTACATCGACTGGATTTGAGCAGTTGTTTTTAAAACCTTAGCATCTTGGTGAAGAAGGCGGATGTAAGCTTGCAATCTCAAAAGCGATGCGCCAGTTGGGAACCTCAACATTAGGCGGCCGAAGTACATCTTTTTATCATCTTGCGTTCAAGTTGTTGCTGCAAGGCTTACGCCACTAAAGAAATAAGCTGCATGGCTCAGCGAATTTCGAAACAACCAGGATGCTGCTCGAGTGCAAGGACGGAATGCCCCTGCACATGGCAAATCAACGCTATTTGAAAGGCGTTGTGTGACCGTGAGATTAAACCCGCATGCACGTCGCACTTCATATCGCGCAGTGATGTCACATCCTGATTTTTGCACTCAACCAGTACTGCCTCATGCGTTAGACTTGTTCATGTCTGATCGTTTCACTTCGGGACATTGTAGTCACCCGACGATTCGGCGACAGATCGTTTGCTTCTGGTCCGCACAACCCAGCAGGTCGCGATGCAGGCTTTTCACTGCGCTGTTAACTTGCTGCGTTCACGAATAGCCCGTGGGTGCATAAAATGTAGTCCGCACTGCAAATGTCCATAGAAGAAGTTCGCACAAATGTGTGTAAACAAGACCGTTTTATTCTGACAGGAGTTTTCTTAGTATTTCAGATATTTGCGATGAATTCGCTTATTTCCTCATTGCAATGTAGAGATGTCACGGGCCAAATCAATCTCGGTACAAAAAACTGGTACCCACCGTAAAGATTTTGATCCAAACCCTTCAAACCCAACTGAAATAAAAAGTGCACAACCGACGTTGAGTTGCATCACGCATTTTACTGAGCCATCTTAACGGTTTACAGAGGAGAGATGTAACAATTTATACAAATAAAAACAGATGCTACCAAGAAACGTTTGATGAAGCTTGGCTTTCTTTAAGCTAATAAGTCAAAACAACAAACCAAGATATTTCAAATGTTAGGAGTGCTTTTCGAAGTGTAAAATTTTACTCGAAGTACGTTTTGGGGTAAGTTGTTGTTTACCCGCTATTATGGAGTTACCTAAAATTAAACAATAATTTTGCAGTAAGCTTCCGATCGACCATATTCATTAATTAGGGAGCTCGAGCAATTTATGTCTACTCTTTAAGATACAGTCACAGCTACTGCAAAAAGTTACAATCATTAATATACATGAGTATTGATCATAAATTTGGAAAAAAGACTTCACTCTCAAATATATAAAGGGCTCATTTTTTGAAAAGGTTCCATCTCACCAAGGGAAATTTTATGAAATGATTATTTGCATCAGACATACTACCGCATAGTGGTTAGAGCCTCAAGCAAAGTGCATGAGCACTGCTCAAAGAATTTAAGTCCAAACTTACTACAGGGCTAGAAAAACCACGCTTCATTCGAAAAACCTATTATAAGGCAAAAGCCACTTCGTTTATTCCCAGTGCCTTTTCACGGCCCTACTGTACAGTAGTCGTAGCCTCGTCCAGCAGAAGATACTGCTCACTGAAACTAACGTCATGCTATAAAGAGTTCTTTCTAGAGTTCCGTTCGTTACAGCTCAACGTTGTATCATTATTTAAAGAAAATTTAACGGCCCTTGTGATAAAACAAAAGTATGTGAGCCGTTAGCGGGCCCACAAATCTACCGTGAACGGCTCCCAGGCGACCCATACCATGTTTTTGTACAAGGTAAAAAAACATTGCTGCATAAACACGTGGTGAGATTTTAAAATCTTCGGTAAATTAGTTGAAATATGGAAACTTGCACTGTAGGTTTTGTTTAGACTAAAAATTCGTTTCATTGTGTTCGTGCGTGGCGTCCAGAATAGTCACCTGACTGTTTGAAGTAACACAGTGCAGTAGGATAAAATTGTTGTTGCTCGGCAATCTTCTTTTGAATTTCTATGGCCACGAATTTCCTCGCAATCACAGATTACAAACACGTTCGTCATTTACAAGTTCTACTGATTTTGCTCTCCGATAGTCTGACTTTCACCTGAAACAGCATCGAAACAATATTTTTTTGACGAGATTTAATCGTGCAACGAAGTTTCCGTCATAAAAATCAGTGAAAAGACTGGCTGTTGACTCGATGAATAATTTAATTTTGTTTTTTTAGCCCATGCAAGAGTGATGTGGATGCTAATCCCATATGTAATGGTATTCTTTCGTTTAAACTAAAAGGGCAAACTTGTTCAACAGAGTCGTTGGCAGAAAACAAAAAATACCAACGAGCCGCAAAATCAGTTTGTAGTGCCGAATAGTTTACTCACCATTGCCATACATATAATAAAGTTCCTTAAATATCCGAAGTTATTTACGCTAACACCTCAATACATGTCCACTCCTGATAACTACAGCAACCCCTATCGTCATAGCTGTTTTTCAGCTTTACCTCTCCAACACGTTGAACCCGTAGCAATGTTTACGATATAGAACGTATGACTACAAAAAACTCGGTTAAGTTTATGGTCAAAGGCATTAACGGGTAAGACTGGTACTTGTTCACATCACTGCATTGCTATCATTTTATTTAGTGGTGGAGGAACATTTTTGGTTGTCCGTACAAACTGCGCTGAATGCAATCGATCTCTATCTCCTTGTTGCGCTGTCCCGTTTTCAGCTTGTCGCAGTTATTGATGTTATGCACTGACGTTGGTCGGTTTCGCTGCGTTAATTGTCGCTGCTTCAATTGAAAGAATTGACGGAGCGTTCTTGTAAAGAGCTTGGTTTAAACCCACGCTTCCATTGCAGCAACATTGTCCAATTATGGCCATTCGTGAATTACTTAGGTTCTACAAAGTAAAACATACTAAATTTGCCATTTACACCATACTAAATTCTGTGAAATGAAAAATAATTACTAAATTTTGCAAACCAAAATACATTCAAAATTCGTTTATGCATTATGTGCTCTGTCATGTAAATATTTCATTGTGTTTATCAGGAACTCAAATATATTTTGAAAGAAACCGTTTATCAAGTGTATGAACGATATTATTAGAGACATACAACAGTTCACTTGTTCGTTGCGTTAACTGTACCATCGGTCGGCATTGACTGAAATGCTCAAAGTGATACCGACGTTCCCGGTGCCGTATAGTCTCATCCAGGGCCACAGACCCTGATATTTTCGGGAGAGGGGTAAAATGATTGTAACCTGATGTTATACCTACTGCAACTGAACATGTTTTTCAAAATTTTGGGGCAATTGCCCCGTTTCCCCCTTGGTTGAGGGTCTGGTCTCATCGCTGCTCATAACTGAAGCGTGAAAACATGGTAACTGTTTTGCATGGCTTGCTCAATTGTGGCGTTTCCCTGGCGTATTGTTCGCAGACAAACTCAGCGGCCACTCTTCAACAGGTTTGCTTTCGTGGTTCTGTGAAAACACGATCTGAGGCAAATGGTTACCAATAAAAAGACAAATAATCTTTTGTAAACCAGGACCTTTCCTTCGCAAGATCCTTAAAATAATCAGTTTTCCTTTGTAGTGCGTAAACTGGAGGCACGAGCAAATGCGTTGTAATTCGGAACTAGTTGGGATCAACAAAGGCTATAGAAAATTCATCTTGCCCAAGTAGCTTGTTTTACAATTTTAATGTTACTGCTTAACGAGTTCGTACCGCTGTTTGTTTCATGCGCACGCACTTGGTCGATCCTCGGGCTTGTCTGTGGGAACGGAATTGCCATGAAATTTGTTCCATGGGATGGGACAGTGGACTTCAATTTTGTCCCATGTCTCATCGTTAGTAATTCTACGTCGTATGGCAGGAATTTTCTGAAGTTGACTGCCATTATTATGTGCTCACAGCACAGTGGGTATTGTACGCAGAGACTCAGTGCAATGGCGTAAGGGTGCGAGACCCCAAAAATAAGATTATCGGATATTTTTTCCGGTGGCAGCTGAAACAGGTCACCCAATTTTTGTCGGTCCCCCTAACTGGACATTTTGGACTACTTTAGCCACGGCTGTGTAAAGGCTTGGCATTAGACATGCACATGAAGTAATGTACTTCTTATTGCTCGTTTCGTGAGAATCCCATGTGATGGGGTAGTAACAAGTTGACATGTGATGGCATAGAAAAGAGTGTATCCCATGGGCATTAGGGAAGCCTGTGGATCCTTAGTTGGCAGTTGGCACCATTTACATCAACACTCTAACAATTTGAAACCTGCACGATTTGCAGTCCCACCGTATGCGCAAATGAAAACGCCTAAATTTTGCATACTACGCCAACCAGTTTGAAGAACAATTTACTGAACACAGTTTTGCCTGTCGTTCTAAAATCTTTTGTGTGCAGGTCTGCTGTACGCTGTTGGTGGATACGACGGCGTTTCCCGCAATTGCTTGCTATCTGTCGAATGCCACGCATCCGCATCTGACACTTGGTCATTCGTTGCCGACATGAGTACGCGAAGGAGCGGAGCAGGTGAGTGTGGGTGCATGCTGCTCTTAAATAAAGCTTTGAACAATGCGCATTCAAAGCACTTTAGTTGAAGCCGGCGTGATGTTTCGTTTAGCTTTTATAAAAACAGTGAATTTTTACCTGGGCCTTTTCCTTCAGTTGCCCATCCATTTCCTATTTCGGCAGAAAGTTCCTGTCGCAAGTCGAGAAGAAGGCTTAAAACGTTGCTTGAGGTTGGGTGTAAATAGTCTCTGCGTCCATAACTGTGGCATGTTTTGAACTCTATCATTTCCGTATTCATCATTTACCACGTTGCGTACGTTGTTCGAAACAACGGGGAAAGATTAAAAACAGTCGTGAAAGTGCAAAAAAAGAAATTTTGAACAAAATATGACCAAAAATGGTCTCGTAAACGTTGTCTTAATTGTATGTTTCTGCATCAGTTACAGACAGACATCCAGCCGTTTGGCATTTAAGCTTCTTTGAAAGTAAGTTTCGTCTGTTATCCAGACACCATTTCTTCCCGCGTTTTAATCGAGAACTTGTTGCATAAGCGGTAAACATGTGGCAAGTGGGCGTTAGAGGGCCGTGCCCGACTCTGCCGCTTTTCTGTACAAACAGTCATTGTACATTGTCACACAATGTACCTTCGGCGGCGGTTACCCTATTGCCCATTTGGATATATTTGATACACGCAGTAAGTCATTCGTCATATCTTTTTCCAAAAAGCTTCAATATTATTCAAGCACTCGTTGCATGACAGCGTTTCGTAAAAAGAGTTTAGCATCAGCAGCCAACAATTACGCCACTAATACAAACGTGGCCTTTTTTCCTCAGTAAATACATCATCTGGTTCGTCTTCAGGTGTTGGCGTAGTTGATGGTCTCCTCTACGCCGTCGGCGGCCACGACGGGCCGCTGGTGAAAAAGAGCGCCGAGGTGTACAACCCCGCCACGAACAGCTGGTCACCCATCAACGATATGAACATGTGTCGACGAAACGCAGGTCAGTGGACCGCTGAGTGGCAGTAGAGGGGAAATGTCGTTTCAAAGTGTGTACGCAACAGTTCGAAAACTTAGGAACGTTCAGAGCGATGTTTGTAAATACTGGAGTTTCTTGACAGCAGCCTGCGATGATGGCGATTCAGAAGCGCTTGAACGATGTTGGGGCGTTAATATTTTCAAGTGTTTTAATTTCAAGACTGTATGGTCAATTCAAATTTTTGTTGCCCATTTCAGACGTCTTAGCTTCTCAAACTTGAGCCCGGGTGCAAGGAAAATAATATTTTTTGGGCCAAAAAGTTGCTGGTTTTTGTGATATTTACTCAATCTTCTACACCTTAACTGAAATTTGTCGCGAACATTTCTGATAACAAGGACCCAGCGGCGTTCCGCGGATTGTTTCGATAAATTTGCGGATTAACTCCTGTTGCCAACAAAACGTTTGAGAAAAATACCAGGATTGTGGAATTGCGCTTTGAACTGCCCGCGTAAGTTTCTGTGGCCATTTTGTTGGCGCAAATATCAATCCCAATCTCGCGAAAAAAGTTCCAAGCAAATCGTCAAAGCAAGGCCAAACGTGTTTTTCAAGTTGTTGACCAACTGACGCTGCTGGTCGATGTTTGTACATGGGCGTTGACGCCGCTACTTGCGCCGTATTTATTTTCCGCCGCGCTGGCAGTGTTCGCAAACACGCTGACGGCAATGTTTATTCCACCAGGTGTCGCTTCCGTGAACGGTCTCCTGTACGTGGTGGGGGGCGACGACGGTTCGTGCAATCTCGTCTCGGTCGAATACTACAACCCCCGCACCGACTCCTGGACCCTCCTCCCCACCACCATGAGCACGGGACGATCGTACGCCGGCGTGGCTGTGATCGACAAGCTGCTGTGACGCAGCGCGGATCGCGTCATCGTGATGCCAGTGACGTCGGCATGTGCTTCATACTGGAGCCCCTTCTCCGTTAACAGTATTTCTCGCTTTGTCGTTAGAACGCGTGCAATAGAAAAGCAAAATTATTTGGCGCGCCCATTCAAGCTGACATCTTGAAGCCGTTACTGTGAAAATCGTCGTTGTCTGAACTATTCAAAGAATTTCCCATCGACAAGCAATCGCACTTGAAGCGACTCGCAAATAAGTCGGTCGCGCTGGCGAGTCGCACTTTCGTTTCGAGTTGCTTGTGGCAGCAGCGTGGGAGCAACTCGCAAGGCTGCTGCATGAGTTTGGACAACCGCTGCCTCCGCCTCGTGGGCACCTACGTCACGTGACCTCCTCCTATGGTTCGGCAGCTTCGCATTGGTCGAGCGAGCGAGTGGTTGGTCCTCACAACCCAGCGCTCCGGAAAATTTGTCAACAAGTCTCTGTTCCTTTTCGTAGCGTCCGCTTCCGGGGCGTTGTGCTATGCACGAATGCACTCTTACGTTTCAAACGTGCGCTGACCGCTTTGGGCTCCGTTTCTTTCGTGCTTGTTGTTGCCGTGCGGCTGTCTCTAGCCAAGGAGCTCGTGTGCTGCGAAGGTTTTGCGACTCTACCCTTTCCCGGAAATGTCAGCGACTACAATTTGCGGGGTTTGCTGACAACCCTTTATCGTCCAACCAGCACTACTTAACGCTGTACGCGTTCAACTACGTCTTCTGCGCTGAGCTCTCAACGCTCCCGACGAGACAACCTGTTTAACAGGTTTTTTTCGGTGTCCCAGCGCCTTAGCTTTAATTTGTATGAAATTGTTCAACGTTTGCGCCAATAAACTCTCTCTGTCTCTCAACCGGATGTGCCGGTTGTCCTACCGTCGTCATGGAAACGAACGGGATGTCGTACGCTGGAGCAAACCAGCGCGTAAACCGCTCTCTCCCTTGCAGCTGTGGCGTTCGCATCGCCCGTTTCGCAGTTAATGACCTGCGTAGGCGAAGTTCTTGTGTGCTGAAAGGTCGTCGACGCGTGCTGTTTCCGCTCTTTTGTTCGGCTCGGAACATCTTCAATACGTTTCCTTATGCAGCAATCGTAAAGTGCACGCGCTGCAACTTCTCCGGTGCGGCGGAGTAACTACCGCACCGGGATGATTGCGCATGTGTAGCCAGTGCCGGTAATTTAATGGCCGCTTTTCTCATTTCTGAGTTTTTGTACTATCTTCCGACCCGATAAGGTCCGCCCGAAAAATAAACAGCAACTTTTGGGGCTGTACGTCGCAACAGTAACGCCCAAGTTTATCGAAAACAAACGCTCTTTTGTCCACAGCAGCTCAATGCGTCGTTATCCGCTTCTTGAAGATAGCACCTGCGTACCATCAATTAGTTAGACCGCCATGTTAAACATTCCTTTTTAATTAAACTTTACGCGTTTCTCATTCCAGAAACGAGCTTTGTTGCTTGGCAACGCGCTATTTTGGTCGTGCAAGCGTCAGCTTGCCTCGCCAACGTACGGCGCCATTGTGCGGTCCATTCGGACTTTTCGAGTGAGTTCGCTCTTGGTTCGATGTGCTTTTTTCCTACCTGAAAATCCACTTTGTTCGCCACTGTTTTGGACGGCTGCATTATTTTGACGCAAATCGGCAGCGAATTTCTGATACGGGACATCGTCGCCAAACGCTCTCGTACCCTCCGGTTGTTTTCGTTGCTATTTTGTCTTTCGTTCAGTCGATCAGGTCGCAGTTTACTTTTACAAAATACACACTCTTCGTGTTAAGAGACTCGAGTTTACGCATTATGAAAATCTACTTGACGCAGCCTTAGTAACGTTTCTGCCTGGTGTTTTGGAGTTTTGCCCGGAAAAAAGTGCTAAATTACTGTCAATGAGTAAAAAGCAACAGAAATTGACATAAGTCTCTTACAATACGATTGGTTTCGGCTCAAGCCATAGGGCCACTTCAATGTACAAAAAATCAGGTTGAAAATTTGTTCAGTCGCCAACAGAAAAAGGGTTTGTAATTACCATTGTATAACCATTGTAGTGGATTCCTAAAACAAATTATTTTGAAAAGGTCAAGCAACTTCACTGTAAATTACCGCCAGTCATTACGGCATAATATGAAGTCATTAAGACATAATTATGAAGTTTATGTAAAATCTTGCTGCTTGTTCATCAGAAAATTTTCATACTTGATACAACGTCAAACCTGTTCGTTCCTTGCGTTGAAGAGACAGAATGAAACTTCAAATGTTACTTCACAATGTTTGTTTCTTATCCCCAATATTTCCTGACCCTTTTACTGCGAGAGAGAAACGCTAAGTTAGGGGTCTCAAACACGCGCTTCGCGAGGGCGTTTTGTGCGGCCTGCAATGCATTTTCGGAGTTTTTAAATAATTAACGTTTATGTTATTTAGTTTATTCACTGACGTTTAAAAGTGCTCGGCCAGGGATTGAACAAGTTTTTTTTTAAACGTACGTAGAGACAGCGAGAAATGATTTTTGCCTATAACTCGTACGTTTCGCAGGAAATAAAAGCTGTTTCTGACAAGGTTCAGATACCGCCATTGTTGCGTCAGCGTCATGATGCGGCCATCGGGTTACTTTTATAAGTCCTCGTTTGGCCCTCGGAGCAATTTGAATTTGAGACCCCTGGCTTAAGTGATCAAACTGTGTAAATACCAAGCTACAGCTAAGAAAGACCACGGAACACATACGTAGACTCAAAATAACTCAAACCGTTGGTGCGATTTACCGCTTCTTTGTGAAAGTTGACCAGTTGTGTTGTAATAGTTGCACCATATTTCCTTGTTATTTTTCCTTAGCCCATTTCGTTATGGCAAGATCTTGTGCCTCACTTTTGTTTTGCTTGGTTAGCCTTTGACTATTCATCCCATTAGAATATTCTGAAGTACAGCCATTAGTACCACACTTCCTACATGGAACCATTCAATACTAGTCAGAATTATGATCTCTGGTTGTATTTCCGCGCAGAAATGTTTGCAGCATGCTAATAGAATTGGTTTATTTGGACAATATTCATTAATGTTATTTTTAATGTTATGATTTTATTGATATTCGTCACAGATAGTAGGCGCAACATCTGTTGTTTAAATAGCAAATCATCCTCGCCACTACTGTCCTCTCCAGCAGTTCTTTTTTCCACTTGAAACTGGTCATTACCAGAAAGAATAAACTGCCATCCTCGCACAGTTGCATCTTTTGCGGAGTGTTTCTTGATATACCAATTTCATCATCATTTGTCGTCTCTGGTAGCTTTGCTTGCTGTTGATCAGTCACATCTGTATGCATGGAACTGGCAGTGACATGGTTTAAACTGGGTGTCTTTGTCAATGCCAACTTCCAGCACAGTACTCTGCATTTTGCATATCGTGTACATTGTCAGCCTCTTTTTTTTTTGATAAACCACCATTTCTTCCATTCCCCTTGATGCTGATTTTGACAATTTCACTGTTATTTTGTTTTCTGAATTCTGTTTCTGGTGAGTAAAAATGATAATTTCCTCCTGTTTTTTTATGAACCACTTCCAAAAACTTTATCCGTGCATCACCAATGTGCTTTTTACCACATGAGCATTTTTGTAGTCCCACCAAACTGATTTACCGCAGTATTGCATGTGTCACTCACCAAGTAGTCCTTTTTCTATCCATTTCATCTATCGAAAACCAAATCTATTGCACACATGTATAAACATTTTTAATGCAGCAAAGATGTACCAGTGTATCAAGGAAAAATACTGTAAAGATTTCGTTATACAGTTATTTGTAGCCAGGATGTTACGAAATTACCCAGTTCCTCAGCCGATTAGGAAGTTTGCTTACAGTAGCTTTTGTGGAAAGGAAGGAGCGCATCCCAGTTTATATATGAAGTACAGCAAGCTTTACCAAATACAGACCAGGGAACAAAAGTTGCTCACACTGGCTTGTACACGGGATGTAGTGCTAACAAACAAGTTGTGGGAACGCACCCAAAAAATAGCGATTTTGAAACAGCTTCGAACTCATTTTGAAGCAAAATGTGAAAAGTGTGTGGATACGCCGTTTCCACGCGTTCCCGCCCCAGAACACCCCTGCTTGTACACACGAAAAGTGTTTTTGTTCACAAACGCTAAGCTAATGGAAAGCGTACACAAATCCGGTGCATTGAGTAGTTGCTTGGGACCCTGCTACAAAGTGAACACAACATAGAAGCGCCTGATTTGATCAACTCCACACTTGCAATAGTTTTGATAAACGTAGCAATCACACTTTACCAGCACAAAATTACAAATCACTACTGAAGTATGAAAAATTATGGTGTAGCCTAGCGCACTGAGCATAAACTGTAAGAAATTTTGCAGAGTGTAACTCCAGTATTCATTGCTGAAAAAGCGCTAAATGTTGTATGTCTAAAATTATTTCATTTCAACCGTATGCATTCATAGGCCTAAAGCAAATCATATGCACGGATGCTCTTCGGATGTTGCAGCTTTCTACAGTGTGTGGATGGTTGGTGATCAGTGCATTTTATAAAATTGATAAACTTAACTGGTATATAGGCGTACATAGTCAGGGCAAAATGTAAAAGTTGATAAAAGCCAGAGAAGTCGCAAATTTCTTTTATGTTCGGGAGATGCAGTAACCATGAAAACATATTTCAAAAAGGTTGCATTATCTCCAAGATTTTGTATCCAATTTTTTCAATACCTGTCCAATTGTGTTTGATAACTTTATTTAAAATCCCTGGTTTATCACCACTGGCTAGAAAAGTAATGGCTTTCTTGTCCTTGACGAAAACATGGAAGATGTTTGACATGCCCACATTATTGATAAGGGATAGTACACCAAAAACTTGCTTAATTAAAGCTTTAGCCAACTTTTGCACAATATTTTTTCAGACTGGACAATGCAAGTTGGGAATGCAATTTTCAAAAACAGTAAGCCATAATGGCAACTTCTATTTATTAAATTTTTTTTCAAAATTGTGATGAATATATTAATCTGTCAGATTTATTAGCTTTTTCAAAATCTTCAAAAATTTTGCCCAATTTTTACCAACTTTTGCCTGATTTAGACAAACCGTAATGTGTGGAGGCGCCACCGCATCCCCATCTCCTCCCATTGTGATTCTTGACGTTTCATTTATCTCCACTCACATTACAAACAAATCACGTGAATTTTAATGTGGTCTGATTGCGATGCTACAAATGTGCAACGATGTCGAGATTACCGTCGAACTGTACTGAATATTTGCACGCCGAGTGCTTGAGGGCGAACCGCCCGCTGACGTGCAATCTAGAGAACCTCGCATCTGTGGTGGTTAGTACCGATTCAAATACACTTTTTGACTCACCTGCGGCCAATCTTATTGTTTTGCTGTATAGAAATCACCAAGTTGACTTCCATGCGAGCTTGGTGCGCAAATAAATCGCGGTTCACCAAAGTATCTGCGCATGGTGTCCCGAAAATGCTTTGTTGATGCTTTTGCCCAAAAATGCCGCAACAGACCCGTTCCGCGAAATCCCTGGTGAACGTCTCACGAGGTTAAAACTATTTTCAATCTGTGCCCTTTATTCGCAGTCATTAACTTGTAAGCGTGCCTGGAGCCATGGTGTGTATTTTCCGGGCGTTGCTCGCCCGATTTATAGCCGGTCACAGAACTGGAGATTTGATGCGCAAATTTCGTATGGGTACGCGGAAGAAAGCAAAGTTCACTTTATGTGGGCGGCTCATTCACATCAACCTTGGATAAATTTGCTGGCGCTTTGTAGTGCTATCGGGATGTCGTGTTTAACAACTGGGTTCGTTTGTTAACTTTGTAGGTTGTCGTCGCTTCGTCAAACAGTTCGGCAGTGTCTCGGAGAAATCGATGTTTCTGAACTTTCTTGACGACACGCATGCTCTGACCGTTGCGTGACTCGGCACAGTGCTAAATCCATTATATGAAGCAGCTACTGCCCGAAAAATTGTAGGAGCGGATGACCTGTAATTTCAAATTTGAAAATGAAACTTGCCTCGAACACGGTGATTTCACAAGCAATACAAAATGATTTTAGTTTTGTTGCACAGCTATTTCAGAAAACACTTGCATTGGCCAATGCTGTTCTGGTTAGTTGATCCATGCACTAAAGACTTTGAAATCTCTCCAACTTCTTATCAATTCCAGACCTTCATCCGAAATAAGCAAAAGACGATCTTCAGCTAAATGCAAAATTTCTGATTGGTGAAATATTGGCTGACCTAACTATGATACGCAACGTCGTCGTCTAAGCTAAAATGAGTCAGATCTTCTTATTTCTCCCATTTGAGGCACCGACCGTACTTAAACATTGAAGCTAAGGATAACGCAACAATGGGGGTCGGCAAAATTTAGTTTTCTCATAATTTGCTTTTAGTTGCAGCACAATTTGTGGTGAGAGTGCACTTGCTACCGTAGAAAGATAAATGGTGGCGCTAGTGGCCTCAATGCAACTTGTGATATAAGCGATGCTTCCAAAAGTCTGTGTTTGTAATTTGCGTAATAAGTACAACGCGAGGTTTTTGGAGTACAATAAATGGCTCAGTAGGAGGGTGTTGTCCACAGATGGAAACGTTTCCCACAAATGTTAAAGCATTTTAGAATTTTTGTGCGATGAATTTGCCGAGAACATATCGTCGGTATTTGCTTGATTTGAATTTATCAATCATAAAAATGCATGGATAAAATTGCAGAACCGCTTTGGCGCTTTAGTTTATAACCATAGCCTATTTCAATTTTTAGATGTGTTGCGACTGATATTTGAAGCAAGCTCAGAGGCTTTTAGAAGCTACACTTTCCTCATTTGTGGTTTGGTACATTGACACAGTCAGTGGCGTACGCAGAAAATTTTCATGGGAGGGTTTCGTTCAGTGGCATATGGTGGTCATTTGTTTGTGGTGTGCGGTCTTTGTGACGTCACAATTTGACTTCATATTCATGTTTCCAAACCAACGTTTTGGTGAAGTTTGTTGACATAATATGCATATTCTTCTACACGCACTCCCCTTATTTTATGTGTCATTGCGCTGGATATAAACTATCAGCGCTACAAGTTAGGATATCGGAGGAAAATAAACTCAATGCTGCGACACAGGAGTTCATAACTGCAAAGTTAGGCTGCGTGTTGAAACAGGGGAGTAAAACACACTAATCACTGAGTCAGAGCAATTTACAACTGCAAAATCAGGCTGCGCTAATGTCTCGTCGAATACGAGCAGTCGAACATATGTGTGCGGCTGGGCTGGCTGGCGCACACCCCGGTTTGCAAGATCGAACCTTGCTAATCTACACAACAGTGTTGCCAACCTGTCTTCACCAAAAAAAGCAAGACCTCGTCCCAAAAAAGCCAGATAGCAGTTTTGAGGCATATACACATAAAACATGCAAAACCACACACAAAACAGACATTAAAACTCGTCACAAAACGATATAACACAAGTCCAATCTTTAAAAGCATATTCTTTCCCGTAATTACACTGTCGTGCATTTGTTTTTTATCAATAGCATCGATCCTTTTTAGGGCAACAGTAAAATCTTTGCAATACTCTGTGCACCCTGCACCCTGCGTGGTAATTGACCCTCGTCGCAAGAGGTTTGTAATGAATATGCAGCTCAGACAATGTTTTGCCAGAGCCAAGCATATCCGACTGAAAATAAGCCAGAAAAGGCCAGATTTTTCTGGCTTTTTTATTTCCAAAAAAGCCAAAGGTATTAAAAAACGCCCGAATTTCAAAATCTGGCTTCAAAAAAGCCAAATTGGCAACCCTACTACACAGGAATTGAGAATGCGCATAAGTACGCAAGAAAATATTAAATTTTTTGTTATGTATAGAAGTCCTGAAAACTTAGTTTTCCTTTCCCCCTGCTGAGACATTATGAAATGCCTGAATGTTTTTATGCTAAAAACTGCTGTTTTTGAGCTCGTGCAACAGTTCTATCATGCTACATAATTTGGTAATGTAGCCAATACGGTCAGCGCTTGCGCTGATCAGCCACAGCAGGCAAAATAAAAACAATTATTTCGGATAAAGTGAAGCATCGCGGAACACAATCTTAAACATGCGTAGTGGACGAAAGGTCTGCAAAAGGTGGTGAGATGGTTTCTGGACGCAGAGGATAACCCTGATTCTCACCAAAACCTAATTAATACTTTTTGGCCGTTTACAATGTTCCTTGAAACTTGCATGCAAATTTATTCCGTGGTATTTGCATTAAGTCGACAAATTAACAAGTAAAAAGTATGCAAAACATTTAATTTCCTTTACGCAGGTAATAAAGATTTTGCAAAATATCGAGTTCAAGGTGGGGGGTTAACTCCACAAACCCCTTTGCGTACGCACTTGGCCAAAGTCGCTATCACTGAAACCCAAAATCTTTTTTCCATGAAAGGCCATCAGATTCAGTGGCGGATTAAGTGGGATAATGTCAGGGGCCCCACCATTTAGGGGGCCCCCAATCCCTAAGTCGGTAAAAAAGTGTAATATGTGAACAATACACAATACGCTGTGAAAGATACCATCGCCAATTGGAACTAATAAGTAGGCGCCCTGTGCTCACTCATTCAAATTACTTCGTTGATACAAAAGTAGTTGATTCTTTGACGTGTGGTTTGGCCGACACTCACTAACAAGTTAGTACTCCAAGGTCTAAAAAATTAAGGTCTTCCATCCGCTTGTCTTATTTTGGTTTCCGATGCGCATGCGGTATCCACGTCATTTGCACATCGGTCCTGCAGACAGCCGCGAAGGAATTTGTGAATTTGTTAAGTGGTGTCAAGTCTCTCAACAATGGTGGGAAGTAATTAGAATTTAGCTTAGGATAATAAATCATGGTGTTATAAGGCATGACTGCCAGATTTGGCATATACGCCACATATATATCACATGTGGCCAAACTTGCTCTATGTATGAGCTGCATATCGTAAAACCCAAGTTACAAAGCGCCGCGACATAAAAAATCTGAAAACGCGAAATTATTTGCAATCTATACGCTTCTATGACATAATTATTTTTGGAACGACTTGCAAAAGTAATACTGTATGGCACGCTAGCAACCACAGTACCATTTTACGATGTTTCTACAATTTGCAACAGAAATAACAAATAAAGAACAAACATATAGGCTTCTTGTAGTGCTGGCTTCTTGTAGTGCTCCTGTTTGTTGGCTGAGTCATATGAAGCAATAAACCATTGTCCATATAATTTTTCGGAAAGCCCAAAGACAGCATTCTGCTCGCGAGCCGCAGTTTGGCCACCCCTGGTATATATCCTCGTGTACTTTCATGTATTTGTGTGTTCTTTGTTATTGCGATGCGTGTTTGAAGTCTAGCGCGTTGCGTGTGGGAGTGAAGACCTTACTCAACACACAATGTCAACTGGTAGTTTAATACCAATTCTGGTACTGTTTACTTCCAAGATGCAAGTTTGGACATTTTGGTACATACTACTTTTATGTGAATAGCCATTATTTGGTACAATTCTTGATAACTGACTTAAAACAGAATAAACGCAATAACAAAAAGAAAAAGCGGCAGATATAGAGTTACTTTTAAACGTAAACTGATAACAAGAATCGAACCGCATCAAGCACGTCTTAGTTCTGTTTGCATTTCGTTCAAGTAACTCTAAACTTGCTCACGCTATACGCAATGGCTCATTCGATTTACGACTTTAATAAGTCGTAAGATGTGCTTTTAGTTAAGAATTTTGTTGAGTGCCATTTTATATTCTAAGTGCAGTAGAAAAATAAAAAC
>JGI24158J21664_10005490_pt1 | contig 16575 bp, 9 predicted proteins | sample Ectturendosymbi3_FD_21664 | JGI IMG/M metagenome (IMG submission 21664)
CAGCTCTCTAGCGCAATCGACAGAGGAGCTAGGGCGTTGGTAAGGCAACCGAGAACTGCTGTTTTTTAGGCCGAAATCGAAGTACGAATATATCGTAGGCCAGCAGCCAACAAGTTAATTGAAAGAACAAAAGTTCAAGACTTTCTTCATCTTTTGATGCTTTGACTAGCTCTCCAGCATTGTCAGCTAGAAAGTTTTGGCTAAAACTGCACGAGTCACTATGTAGCTTATGTGGTCCTTAAAAAATCATTATATGGGCTGAAGTGGCCAATCTGGGCACTGGAACAGACGGAAACTATTTTGTGACAATAAAACAATAAGTACAACCCATTTTTTACAAATGCATTACCAACTCATACAATTATTTTTCTGAGTGACGAAAAAATATGCCGAACAGCCAATTGGTACATCAAAAAATTGCCCAAATCACCAAATTTGGTGTCAAATAGCATGTTCATCACAGGTGTTAAGTACACCATTACACTTGAAGTACATCTATAGTTTGTGCAAGATAAAATGTGTTATTTATGTGCAAGAAAATGCCAGTTGGCACCAAGACTAACTCTGAAAAATGCATTAAAGACCATGTGGCAAGCTAAAGCATAAGGCAGATGCATTTAAAAGTGCCTGACAGGACCATTCTCCTGGAAAGTTTGGGCAAAATACCAGAAAAGGAAATCGATGCTTCTATCAACGGTGAAGGGTGTAACTGGAAATGAAGTTGTTGCAGCTATGTGGAAAAAAACATTTTGAAACCTGACTGAATTCATCAAGAAACAGTAATATTGCCAACTTTTAATGACCATGAGGATTTTGAAGATATTACTAACCTCATGTGCAACAGTTAAAAACACTACGTTTTCTGTATGCTTTCAAGGAATGAGCTGAATGTGCTCTGCTTTCATCTTTTTGTGATGATTTAAACTTCCACATATTCATATTCAAGTGCCTACTTTCCACAGTGGGGTAAGCAAAGAATCAATCAGCAAAATTTTAGTAGAAAACTAATTTCACATAAAATTGAACATTCTCAATCCTCAAAATTACAAGCAAAACTTTTGTGTGAAAAGTTGGAAGGCTAAACTAAGGGCAGAGAAAACAAACTCAAAACTCAAATATAAGTCATAACACAAGCTCAAAAATCATAACATCTTAACTAGCTGACTGACGTCAAGAAAACAAACTGTGACAAAAAGAAACCGAGACTTGCGAATCAGAAGAACATTTACTCAAATAACCAATGGAGTTTTAAGAAAGTAAACCGATGGTGACCACACACAAAATATTATTTGGTTATACAGCACTACTTCATATTCATGAATACTGTTTCATATTGAAAATGATTGTTAAGTCTATCTCATATCGACTGGTTTGCATCATGAAAATGACAGCCTATAAAATCTAAAATTTAAGGCCAATAATTTCACTTCAAAGCTATACAACTACCTACAATAAGCAGTTCACCAGAAAATGTGTAGCAATTTGCTTCTCTTTAAAGATAGGAGTTAAAAAATCAAAAATAGCACAATACCCCAAAATCAAATTTTTCGTGTAAGATTACAAATAAACACCTGTTTTTGAACATGCAGAAATGCTAGTGCATATTACTAATCTAACAAAGTTATACCACAAATCAAAGCTGGCACAACATACATCACTATGCATAAACAATTGGAGCTTTTAATAAATGAGCAACAAAATCTAATTACTTAGCCCAACAATTCAAAAATGGAACAGTTGTTACATTGCGTACGTGTCAAACCCAAACATTGCGTACGTGTCAAACCCAATTAAACTTACTCAAATAATTATTATCTTGACTGATATAAAATAAACTGATCTTACAAAACATGTAAAATATCTGCATTCACTTGCAAATTTATGCTCACTTTACACTGTACACAAGTGACAATGGTACATAAAATTTTAATTTAAAGAAGTTAGGTAATTACCAAATTTTGGGTTAGGTTTTTGCCAAAATCCTAAAAGCTGATCTAGTTTAAAAAATGAAAACCCTTACCATTATATCAGACGACTATTTTAAACATTTACGGAAGGCTGTGAAATGGGGTTAAGCAGAATAGGCCACCCTAGGCTTTTCAATATCTCTGGTTTTAGCCTCAAACCCAACACAACTGCTTGTTGAAAATTTACAGCTAAGACCACGAATTGTGGTTTGTCTAATAAAATTTGAGCATGTGTTCATTGTGTTGTAGCTGCAGTGCAACAACTGGTCCAGGTGTAAACTTATTGTAAACAAGCAACTAACCTCTGTGAAGTGTCGACCGCTCAATCAAGACAAGCATCATAATTACAAGTGAACAATACAACCATATTGCACTTGCACCCTGGTTACATTCCGATGCATTTTTGACCAAACACAGATTCTGGGTCCATTTGAAGTTTTTTCACTTCCTACCTACAGTAACAGACACTTAACGCCACAGAAAAATTCAAGCTCAAAAACGATTTCGAAATACAAATTGTCGATTTGCTTTCACCCAGCAACCAATGAATATACTTGTTTCAGAAAATCTAGGTTAGACATGAAGTGGTGGAGTAACCACGACTGCTACGGCCATTAGCTTCTTGTCCATTTTTTGGCGACGTTCTTTGTTCTTTCCTTTACGCTGACAATTTGCGCATGAGTGAGCAGAAGCGTTTCAGCTAATATTTTATTTCAGTGGCAAATCTTTGTTTAGCGGATAATTGATCGAATTTATTTTCACGCAATTTAAAAAAAATTTCATTTACAGTTATAAAATTCAATCTTTTGTAGCAAAAACAATAATGAAGGATCTACGGGTTGTGCGCTGTTGCTATGTTAGCACGTCCATAAAAGCGAGACAGTAAAACTCCCGGATGTTGTGACAGCAGTCATGAGGCCTCGAAGCAAACTGCGTGTCTTTCGGGTTAGCGAGGCTGCTGAACTTGTGTGTTTAAAGCGGTGTTGCGTATTTGCGGGGAGTAATATGCAGAATGCCGTAACTGCTTTGTTTTCTCTAAGCTTAGGTACATATAACTTCTCAAATAAAACAGTGTGTAGCACAATGTGTTGTATTCCCCCACTGTTTCCTAGGCTAAGGCTGCATATCAAGCTATTGAATAGCCTATTGGAATGAGTAACAACTGTCGAGATTGTTGCTTGAGTGGTGGCAGTAAGCCAAAACTTAGTGCTTAGTAGTATGTCGGATTGATCGTGTTGCTAATTATACTTATACTGCATTTATGCATTGATTAACAGGACTTACGTATGTTGCAGTCCTGTCGATGTTTCGTGTATAATCTAGGGTAGTGTGTCCTACGATTCTTGTGGGTGATGTGCGTTCGTTAGACAGTGGCGCAAATTTGTTGGCTTGGTGAACTTCTGTTTAGAAAATGATTGTTATGGAAAGAATTCTGGATCCCATAAAGTATTCAACTAGCCGGAACAGGGCTAGTTGTGGCAACTTTACATCTTCAGCATACTTTCCGTTTCTAATCGCAGATTCCAGTGGGCCTACCAACCAAGGGGTGTGGGTTGTCTGTGTTTTGGCCTACAATACCTGCTGATTTGACGCAGCAAGATAAAAATAAATTTATTTGCCGTAAAGGTTACGTTCAGTTGTCTTGTTTTAACTGATACTGATAAAATTAAACTAACTTGTTTAAATATTGATGAGACAGTAATGATGATCTATATAGTCACTTAAGTTTATATTTAAAAAAAAAATGATGCAATGAAACACCACTTGTTTGTACTGTTGTGCTTAAGAGTTCATCATATGCGTTAGTCAATTTCACCCTCCCTTGTCTATTGGCAGACAATTCATTTTGTCTTGAAGTACTGGGGTGAATTTATTTATAAAAATTGTATGGAAAATGTTCATATTAATTTGGTATCTAATTGGTAACATTACTATTAAAATCTTTTGATTTGACACATGTTTAATTCACGATTCGATAACCAATCTACTACCACAAGTGATGATGGTTCTGCATTGGTGAAGAAATAAATGAATGATGTGTTTAGCACAACTAGTTTCAGCACTGAAGAAATGATGCAAATCAGTTTTTGTTAAGTATCAGTAGGCAGCAAGATGACCAAATCAATTGTGTTTAATGGCAAGTTGTGTGTTTCATGTTAAAAGTTCACATATTTACTTTCTAATTTAAATGTCACTGTCCATAACCATCAAATGCAGTGTTTTTTTACAAAATCTTCGCAATTATCCTCAAACTGTGTTTATGGATCACATAAGATTCTCCTAATTTTGCACACAGTGACAGTGAAAGGGTATTGCAAAACTATAAAACCGAAAATCACACATTTCAAAAAACTGATCGAGATCTTAATAGACAGCACTAGATACTTTCTAAATTTTATCATAGGAGCGCTTCCCAACTATTGTATATTTTCTTAGTGCAGGTTAGCTTGGAGTGACTATTGATACCACCTTACACAGGCCTACTTTGTTCAAATATGTGATCAACAGCTTTTCATGCAGTGATGCAAAGGACATTTTACGAGTAAACAGGATTGTTGAATGCTATGGGTGTAATGATTATTTTGGCACAAAGCACAGGGTCTATTTCATTTATCCAACTGACTGGATCCAGAACGTCCACTTCTGCTGCCCTAACAAGACACATTATTTCCCAAGGACGTAAAGCCATGTCAGCAAGTGCAGAATGTTGCATTATTAAGTAGGCTAAAGCAATAAAAAATGTTTTGCTAATGGACATATACTTTAAACACTTTATCAATAATAACGTTTCAGCCATCTTGGTTTGAAAGCTTAAATCCATGCGAATTGGCATCATTTGTTCGCAAAGGCAGATATAGTTAGCTGCTTCTACCACGTTTTATACTCATGTAGAAATAATTTGTAAAACTGGCAGGTTATGCTAAAACGTGAACAGCGTAAGAGTGGTTAAAATGATTTGAGGGCAGTGGCCACCTCCGATCCTAACGCATCTTCATGCGCTTTCATAGGTCTAATAGCTACCAGGCATACTCAGATTGTGTAGCTTTTCTACGTTAGTACTTTACAATTCGTAGCGATGTACTCGATAGTCACCGGCCTCATCGCTGTAATGTTTCAGTATCCACCTCTCCCACACAAGGCACGGCAGACATGCTGTATCTTAATGGAGTCTGGAAACCTGTTTTTGTGAGGCTCCGTCTCGAAGAGTGCAGGCTTCGGTCTCGTACCTTATCTCTCACGACTTGGATAGCTCATTCAGCATGACTTGATAGAGCTCTAGGAGTTCGTTCTATTTGCTGTTGGTCTAGTCCTCGAAGAAAAACAATTAAAAGTTTGAAAAAATTTATCGCTTTAGTGAAGTTGGAAACAATGAAAACAGATTAAAGTTTGGAAAAACAAAAAAGGTCCTGGCGAACCGTCAAGTACGTTGTTGGACCACAACACATGAAGTCAAGTTTCAGTTCCAATCAATATTTGTATGTTTCGGTCTCGTCTTTTTTGGCCAAGTCTCAGTCGCGAATTTTGAAGCAGGTAAAGGTCTCGACAACATACATCACTGGCATATTCCTTCAGCCGCATACGGTAGAAGATTTTTCCATAACCGACAGAGAATGGCTTATTGCATGAGCTTCAGCTTTGCGTCTTTGTTGACTTCAGATTCTTTGAAAGCGATTGTCAGAGGTTTTGAAGCAACGTAGCCATTTTCTCAAACTTGTAACATTAGCTTTTTGTGCCGTCCCGATTATACTGCTTCTTTGTATCAACGACATCCATTGCGCGGTTGCTGCGGCGCGTTCGCCTGCTTCACTGCCAGTCCGCGAATTACTGCAACGTTGATGAGTATGCGTAAACTTGAAGAATGAAGTTGCAGTAGTGAAGTTAGGTGCTTTCAAAACAGAATTAAGTTGTGTTCACTTTTTCATCAAACTGACTTAAGCCTGTGCAGCCGTTTTCACTAAATTCGTGGTTTGCGTTGCTCGAAAAATCAACAGCGAAAGTGTGTTTATTGAAAAGCTGGAAAACTCGTTGGCAGTTCACGGCTTTGAATCTGAGAAATTACTCAGCGCATTCCATACGGCGTGAGCTTTTGGAACTGAATTGTGCCGCCGTATTTCCAAGACGTAGCGTAATCAATTTTTTGTTTGGTAAACACAGTTTATTAGAATGCAAGATGAAGCACTTCAAGCTGGTGAAACCGCGCGGAAAAAATTGAGTGTTTCTTCCATGTCATTAAGAAGATATGTTTTGTTTTGTGTACAAGCTTTTTTTGCGTGGCAGTGGAAAAAGGCAGTGTTGCTGAAATGCGTCATTACCTCGCTAAGTTGAATTGCTTGAACAGAAGCTGCATTGCTCGTCGTTATTTTCAGTTTTCGGTCAGAATCACGCGATAAAGTTCGCGGTGCTAAAGTGGCATGCTGTATAAAACTGAATTATGCAATCAGTTGCAGCTACGGATTAGTACTACTTCCAGGCCAAAACTTTTTTAGCTTGAGGCAGTTGTATTCGCGCTGCGGTTAATCTTCTGGGTTGAACATTTTGCGAAAACTAGTTTTTTGAATTCAGCTAAAACCACCCCAGGAATGTTTTGTGAATCATGTGCGCCCGTGGTTCGTAAATTATGTATTCGCAGTAAAGCCAAAGAAAAAACAACAACTTTCGTACGTATTGAGTTTGGCATTGCACTCCGACTCGTCAATACAAACCATGTCGTAATTCCAAGCAGGTATATAATGGTATGGAGAGACATTACGCTGAATGCAATGTACAGCGTCGCTACGCTACCCAGCAAAGTTGTGCGTGTATGCAACAAACGTTGAGCCAACAAGTTTGAACGCGCAGCATGGATACCGTTGTTGAAAGTTGATTATGTGTTACGCATTCCAGCTGCCCTGATACTTGGTGTGATGCTTCAGAGTTTGCAACTTATGTGTTGAAATAGTCACTGCTCCTGATTCGTGAATTCTGATTAGGGTAACCGTGTGATTGTTTTGTTTTTTTCTACTCCGTTTTTTTTTATCTTTTGATGTTCGATAAAACTGCGAAAGTTATTGAGACTATATGGCGGCATTGCGATGTGTCCATTATTTTAGGTGTGATGAGGGTCGCAGGAAGGGTCTCCCGATCGGGGACCCTGCATTGGCCAGACATGGTATTGCAAAACTTGATCATAGTTTTAAGAATATAAGATGAAAGCTGGGATGCAGTATATCTTTTGATCTTTCCGTTTCTGTAAAAGTTCTGATAGGGCGCATGAATCACGCCCTAAGACGTTTAGGCAAGCAATTGCATTTCGTGCTATGCCTATGGTGTTAACTAGGGAATTTTAACTCAGGTGTAGTTCGCCACGATTTGTACTTTGTGTGCAGGCTCAGCGATAACTTTTGACTATGTACTATAATTGGTTTGCAACTACGTGTTTATCGTAAAGTCAGAAAATGATGTCTGACTTGCCCACTCTTTACGGATTACAAGACCGGCCACTTGGTGGTTTATCGGAACATTCGACTCACCCTGCATTGTTTTTGGAAACTAATAAACTACATTGCGAGTCGGGAACATTTGTAATTCCACTTGCATTTGTTGGTCAGGGTAAAGCCAGTACTCGGACACAGCATGTGCAAGCTGTGAAAACAAACGTTGTGCACGCAACTGCACTGCATACTGCGAATCCGGTTGATTCCATGGCGTCGACTCCGACCAATCAAAACAAAGCACCAGCAATGGGGGAAGACGCTCTGTGCAATAGTTTGCCGTCCTGTGCTTCCAACAATCATGCAAAAAGTTCTGCAGTAACCCATGAGCAAGCTGAAACTGTTCAAGAACACAGCATTGCGAAAAACAACGCAGAAGATCTACCTCAGATACTTTGTGTGAAGAGTTTAGCCGGTGAAATAAAATGTGACAAAACCATTGCCACCATTAGCAGCCCCAGAAAAAAGAGGAAAAGTGAACAATTGCATGTGTCTGTTGGTGACGCTGTCGGCACCTCAAAGCATGTTGTCTGTGGAAAACGTCTGCGTGTGGAGTATGACAGCCGCCGTCGTAAGAAAATCTTGAAGCTTATCTGGAAAGACACTATTTCTGTAGCAGGTCTGCATGCGGAAGCGCAAGAATTATGCGCAGGTGAAGCTCTAATTGAACCGTACGCGTGTTGTAATTTCATTCATCATGTAAAAATGGGTTTACCAGCTTTAACATGCTGTCGGCCGAAGTTAAAGGCTAATCAGCTTGTTGAAAAGTGCGGATGTTTTTGTCGACATAAAAAGCAGCCACTTCGTTGCCCAGCAAATTCGTCGAATGATCAGACCAACACCTTGCCTCAACCGAGTGTCAACGCAAACTGCGGCATCGCAAAAACAGCAGTTACCCAGTCTAATTGCAAACTTGTAAAAGAGTCTCAAGGCGATTTAAAACCTATACCGTATCCCAGTGGAGATGGGCTTTGCAGTACAAAGCGAATAGTGGATTTGCATTCCAGCACTCAATGTAATGTAGCGGACGCGAAGCTAACGTCGAGTTCTCATACCTCGATTGGAACCTGGCGCTTGTCTTTGGAGTGTAATAGAACTACTGTTGCTGAAACTGGTGCCAGTGCTTGTCACACAAACGCTAGACGATACGCTAACTCTAAAATCGAGCGATTAAAAGAGATTATTCGACAAAGAGAAAGAAAGTTAGAAGAAGTTCGCCGGAATTACGGGTTCATTAGCTAGTTCCGTCTTGTTTGTTGCGTAGCAGTGCAGTACGTGGCATACAGCAATCCGTTAGTATTGCCGATTACGGATAATCTGGCATGTTCCAGTTTGTAGTTTTGATCGCAGCTTGTTAAATAATATTTTCAAAGCTTCTACATTCATACTGATTTCCGCGCTTGGTGTGGTTTGGTTGCATTGTCGGCGGAGGCACTCGCAGTCGAAAGTAGTCAAGAGACGAAAACTACAAACCCTTGCAGCTCTACCCTGCGGTCAGACAAGTTACGAACAAGAAGATGTGAAATGTTGAAAGCCACGCAGATAGGCCTGCTTGTTTATGTTGGTCAAACGTTTTTTTGGTTTTTATTGCTTATATTTATCGGGTATGCGTTGACAGGATAGTGGTTTTCTTCAAGCGCAGACGTTCACTGTTTTGTGTTTCAGTTAGTCTCACAGTGTGATTGAGTTTCCAAAAGTGCGATTAACGTAAGCAGACATAGTGAAGCGGGAATAACCAGAAATGTTGTAAGTTGGCCAGTGTGCGGACGTAAATATCACAAGTTAATTTTAGTCCCATGTTGCGCTTCGTCATGTTGCCAGCCACATAGCTTTTGATAGTATATGAGGATGGGCTTACGTTTCACAAAAGTGTTTGTCAACATGTAATGATTATTTTGTGTAAGTGCATACCAGGTAGAAGTTATGACAATGGCAATCAGAGCATTGTTCATTAGCAAACCCATCGCAAAGCAGCAGAAAATTTTTTCAGCGAGTTGCTTGAAGTGATCAGAAATTTCTCTGTACAATACTTCAAAAGTAGGCTGTAAGAACTGTCCACCAAGCAAGCTGTGTTGGTCGGCTAGCATGCTGTTGCGTAATTTCCATAACTTCTTGCCAAGTAGCTAAAGAATCAGTGGCTCGTTTGCTACAGAAGCAAGACTGTTCATCATCACTGTCTTGCAGTAAAACCGTTGTGAAACCGCGTATGTGCGCTTGTAGCCAGAAGATAATGGCATTTGACTTCTCGTTTGCAGAGTAATGGTGTGTGCTGCAACTCGAGGTTGAAAAAAAAATTTTGATGTTTTGTTGGGCATGAGTTGATAAAACGACAGCACCTGTTTTGTTCTGAGGCGTCACTTGCATGAAAAGCATCATAACCAATGCATGTATGGTGCTTTGTTAATTTTAAACCGGTTCAGTCATCAACTGTTTNTCAATATGAAACATTTTTTTGGCCACTAAGCGATTGTTTTCTNAGGGATCTAACAAGAAAACAAGCTGTAAGCTGCCTGAACTAGTATCAAGATAGTTCTACTCGGATTGCTTTTCAAAATATGCTCGTAATGTGGAACCCTTATCGAATTTATGGCAAGAGACTGTTACGAATGTTGCTCACCTGCGAACACAATCGTTTTATCCAAAATTCCTCAAAAACACTCATCCATGACCACGGCGCATGTGTCCAGTTCATCTTCATGTACAATTAAGTGCATGTTTATCAAACAACGAAGTTTGTAAAAGTGTTGAGCGTCGAAGACTTGTTGTTGGAAGCACCACTGCTGCAAAATACTCTCACATGCCCAACATTATGTTTCGGAAACTGTTATATTGAGTCTGTTCTTTCTGTTATGCTATGGCGCTTAATCTTACCACTCTGCGTCAAGCGAACAGATCCATATCTACTTAACAAAAACGGTGTTGAAGCGTAAATTCACTCAAATCGAAACAAATCCAATATCTAAAATTGGTTGCCTCACGAAAAAATTTTCACTCAAGAAATCCTAGACTACTCCATACTCGTATTTGCTTCTTCAAACAGATCGGCCCTTTTCACTTCATATGCTTCTGTAGGATTTCTACAGTCTTGTTTTGCCCAAACTTGTATTTCAACCGAGGAGTTTGAAAATGAAAAGTTAACTGGACTTTGCGCAAACATTTAGATTTGTCAGAAAAGCGGATAGGTCTCTAATGTATCTTGTAAAGCAGGGTTGCTCACACTTTCAGCATGCGAGCTGTTTATAAATTATCAAGTCAAAATGGTCTACCTACTACAAAAATGCACATTCATTAATAAATATATTCAGAATTCTTTTTACTATGTATGTTGATGTATCTTGCATACCTACCTGAGCCCATGTTGCACAAAACAACCATGTACATTTTTTGTCATTCCCTACCTTGCACTAAACGGAATCAGCCAGGGTGTTAATGTCATGCGATCAAACCACAGTGCCTTTGAGATTGACTGGTAGGTCGAGATCGATGTATTGAGCACCCCTGTTGTAAATCATCGGTAACGTTTGCTTATAACTAGGGCAACCAAATGTCAATTTTTGTACCTTTTTAAAAGTTTATGAAGCGTCCAAAAACCAAATTTAGCGCTGGCACCATGAGCCACTCCAAAGATATTGTCAAAAAAAGTGAAAATTTATCGTTAGGGCAATTTTCTTGCAGCAGTCAACAAAGTTCGTCTCATGAAACTGAAAGTAGACACATGTTTATAACAGTGATTGGTTGCGGACACATGATCCATATCGTAGGCACGGTTACCAAAGCCCAACTCATTCCAGAATAGGTGTTTGCACATGATCACACGGGTAGGAGAAAAAAAAATTTAACATCACCCTGACTGTAGCATCACGCACCCACCATAATACAGGGATCTAGCAGTGGGAGAGAAATGAAGGCATGTGTACATCTAAAGTTTGAGGTAGCCAGCTCACCGTTAAAAGGAGCAAGAACCATAAAATGAGTCCGATGGGGTGCACATTGGCACGCAGATAGCCTACATGCAACCGTTCCAATCAAGGTTTCAAATGCTTTACAATGCATTTATCATGAGTTCTACAGCGAAATAAATTTCCTAAGTTGTGAAGCAGCCAATTAATATTCCTGATTTCAGTGCTCTTTTTCCGGGAGTTTTTCGTTATCATGCACAAACAATATTGATGAGACATGTACACTGGTCCAACGCATGAACAACTATATCAGTTGGTCACCGTCATACATGCGCGTTAAACAATTGAGGAAAAACGAAGATTTGTAAGAAGCATCAGACATTTGAAGAGATCGGATGAAAAAGTTGGATGAGGATGCACATTGCATAATGTTATAAGAAGAGATATAGATTATTTCTCAATAAGGCATCGAAAGTCGTGACACGCAGGGCCGGCCTTAAGCCCATGCAGCTGCATTGGGCCCCGCGCCATGGTGTTTGGTAGATTATTCATTTTTGCCAGATACACCTTGTGCTTGAAAATTCAGTAGAAACGCCATATAAATTACATTGTTAACAAAGAACTAACAAATTTCCTCTCGAGCGTTAGCAAACGTGCTCAATTCTCGTGTTAGTGCTGTACTGCATATCTGCGCACTACCACGATCGTAACACGGTTGACTGAACACGATGACGTCATAAAATCACTGCCCAGAGGGGTCGCGCGCCTAGGTCTTGCATTGGGCCCCGGGTCCAGGTCTTACATTAGGCCCCGCATCTGCTAGGGCCGGCCCTGGTGACACGATAGCTAACTTGGTGTGGGCGAACAGTAACATTTCTGGGTATGTAGTGCATAAATCGGTAGGCATTATTGTATGCATCACGCAAGCGCTTCACATAGGCGTAGCCAGGGNNGGGCATGGTCCCCCTGAAATTTTTAGAAAATATGGTGATTTTGTGCTTTGAGAGGCGTTTTTCTGAACAAAATAGTGTTATTCGCCAAAAATCAAACATTTTTCCCCCCAAAAAAATTTTGGTCTGGCGCTTCATACGAGCCAGTGTGTATTTACTCCACAGTTGGCAAGCATACATTGGCATGCAATAGCCTTGAAATAGTATTTTTTACTGCAGGAGAGCACTGATCGAATGTGCCTCGGAGCTTGTTTACTGCACAATACAGCATAGCGATTTCATTTGTCTCTGAATATCACAACCATCCTTCAGTGAGGCATGTATCAACACACCAAGGTATTTAACTTGGTCAAAAAATTGTACACGTAACCTACACCGTGTAAAAAAGCATTTGATGGAGCAGGTTGTTCATAACTTTTGGGGCAAAAAATAATACCAATTGTTTTGTTACAAGTAAAGGCAATTTCGTGTTCAGCAGCATAGTCACATATCCAAAAGAGGTTGGAGTCCAATAATACTGGGGCTGAACACACATAGCATCAGCGAACATTAGATTATGACAATCATATTCCCCACAGTGCATCTCACCCTGGCTGAACTCAGGTGTTCTGAGAGTTCATCAAGGCAAAAAGCAAATAAATATGGGCTCAGAAGTCAGAACTCCTCCTTGCCTAAACACCACTGGTCACAGTAAAAGGGGAAGAAAAGTTGGTACCCCATTTTACCTGCATGATTTGTTGCCTGTACCTGCTCGACAACAGTCTTCCCAACAAACAAGTCACGTTCTGGCGATTTTCTGCAGAAGTGGTCGTGTGGTGACACTGCAAATCACACTAGAGCCACGTTGTGATGAGGTAAGTTTTGTTCCTGATCTTCACGAGGCACATTTCGGTGTCCTTTGAACGTCGCAACAACATTTTTAATAACATCTGGATAATGAAGTCAAAGCACAGGATGTAAAAAATGGATTCAATCATAAATGTTTAAAGTGCCATTGGAAGACTTTCAAATTTTGCTTTTGATCGTCTCAAGGAATGTGGCCGCGACGTTGCAAATTTTTTTATTGTAGATGAAAATGCAGTGATCGATTTTCTGTGAAAACCACTTGCTAGAGGCCAAAAAGTGAGTTCGCAGGACGCGAGTATCATCGCAGCTAATATATAGCATTTTAAAAAAATTCACAGGTATCTGAAAAAGGCTTAAAGTCTGAAGTGGCATACTTTCATGGATGTTATGCAGAATCTCCATGGGAAATATTCAAAATATCATCTTTCCGTTAAGAAATCTTACTGGAATTTTTCTTTGTCTTGCTCGTTAATTATTATCTTCTTTGTCTTGAGACAGGTTATCAGTGATGGAGTCTCGAGACTTGGTCTCGGTCTCGTAGGTCTCGTCTCGGTCTCGAAGGATCTCGGTCTCGAGCTCTTAGTCTCGAGACTTTGCATAGGTTATTTTTTATGAACTTTTGCAAGAAGGAGCTCCTTAAAAAACGGTTTTAAAAAAGATTGTTAAAAATTCAGCCGTTGAAAGAGATCAGTGGCTAAGCTTTCTTTGTTGTTATGTTATTTGCGAGATGGAGAAAACAATTTTCCCTCTACCCCGTTTAAAATTTGTAGTGAATTCAATAAAAATATGTATGTACCAAGGAACCGAAGTGTATAATCTCTGCAAGGAGACGTTGGGAGTAGCCTACTTTGCTAAGGACTATCTTTGAACTGTTTTTTTTCCAGGAGTTTTGTCACGAAACCCATAGGCTTATTCAAAAGAGGTGGGAGAGTGCCAAAACGTTTCTTTTTTGAGAAGCCAAACAAAACGATGTCTTTTTTTCGAAATACTTTTCAAAGTACTATGTTAAAACACGTTTGTAAAGTTTTTTTTTGTTCTGCGTAATGCAGACTTTTTTAAGTTCAGAAAACGCCTCGGAACTCTCTTGAGGAAAGGTTTTGCTCATAAGAGTTCTACACAGATAGCAAATAATGTGTCATGGCTGATCAATTACTTTGACGTACTGCTATGAGTTTTACGGCCTTTCTGCGTTTTCTAACCGACTTGTGGTGTTGCGAAAACATTAAGTGTGGCAGGACAAACGGAAATTTGGAACAGTTGTGAATATCAGTTTAAGGTAAAAATATGAAAATTGTGAAAAACTTAAAAATATAAAAACTTGACAATAAAAAATAGCAAATCTAGGAATTATACATATAGCCATGAAATCAGCGGGAAGGCGCTACACCATTTCACTGCTGGTTAACGACACAGGTAATCTCGAACTTCGCTCATTCTACTACAGCATGCTGCATCCGAACAATGCCTGTTGAAAACATTTAATACTTTCTTTTTATCAGAGAAAGAAAAAATCTTCAATACCAAGGCAATGGTTACCTGCAAAAGATCTGCCGCAGTTGTAAAAAAACTGACAAACTACGAGCACCTTGCTCTAAGCAAGACAAGAAAGCAAACCCAAGTTGCTTCAGGGCTTTATTAGCCCTGTGCACTTTGTTGCTGCCATGGAAAACACATCGAATCCACGGTGCCAACTGATTCACAAGTAATGATAAAAAATAAAACTTTCCAGCTGAACCACAGCATAGCATGTGCCAGCTAAGCTATTTATTTAGCCATACATACATGCATATGTAAAGAAGGTAGAAAACATAGGAAAAAATAATGACGAGAAGGGTGGTTAACAAGTAGAGAAAGCAAGATCCATAATCGAGAATTAAAAACAAGACCCCTTTCAGTTTGTGAGTATTCGATTGTGATGTTCAAGATGCTTTATTATTCCTTATAGTTATAATAAGCATGATACATGATTTTCTCTCAGTTTATATTGTTGTAAGCAAATGTGAGGAGTGGAAAGAGGAAGCATTTTTATGGTGGCCCCCGGGCGACAGTTAGCATCGCTACGTCACTGCAGTAGAGCATGCGGTGGGATATTTCCTCGCTGGTTCAAAGTGTAAACCAGATTTTTGCCAAAAAAAGTCTATTACTCTAATAAGCCTGAATATTTTTTCTCTCTGCGTCAACAGCAGAATCATGAGAAAAATTTAGAACTAGTTTTGAACAGAATGAGCAAGTTTGCATGGATGAAACAATTAGTTACAATTTTGATTTTTGAAATCCAAAGTAGTGCTTTCGTTTTTTTAAATCTCTAAATTGATTACCTCTTAATTCTAAATCTTTGGAGAATAATTAATTAATAACTTGTCGTGTGAGGAGAAAAGTAACTATAGGAAAGGTGTAGGTAACGTTACAAGAAATGGCAAAGCTTTGTTAGCCAAAATACGCGAAATATGTGACGAAGAAATTTGAGTGTCAGTGCAGATGCCCACTGTTAAAATAAAAAGAATGTAGTGAAACAAGTAAGCGGAAGATAGTAAAAATTTTTAAAAGTTTGTTACTTCATTGGCAAATGATTTAAACGACGAAACACCTTGGCAGATAATTGAATGGTGGAAAGCAACCTTTCCTGTGGAGTTATCACTTTGCTGTTTTGACCAGTGCTGCTGGGGCTGTATACACTCGCCTACATCGACTGTGCTTGTATAAAAATAAAAAGTAATTATTGGGCTCTTCTCCACTTTCTCAAATAACATTGGCCTAGTTCAATACTAGTTAGGAGACCAGAACATGGGAACTTCATCAGGGCATCGCCTCCTATCCTTAAAGAAGGGTTGGTATTGTTTTGTAACGAACAAAACAATTAAAATTTTTCTGAGTCAAAACAAATTTATTGAAGCATGGCAACGGCAAACACCTCCAATATTCGATTGATTCACCGACATTATTCGAGTGAAAAATCCGTAGACTATCTAAACGCTGCCAACATTTTCAATGTCCATACATTTCTTCAAGGAATTTGTAAATAAGGCCACAGGTTTGAGGTTGTATATTCCTAAGAGGAAAGTGACAATTTAACGTTTGCAGTATTTGGCAGTGTGCACAAATTTCGGATGATTTTTATTATCTTGGTATTTGGCAATGGGCCAGATATGTTTTTGCAGCATTATTCAAGGATTTAACTTTAATTACCATCAGAGAAATGTGAGGTCTCGGTCACGAACTTCCAGGACTCGGTCTCGGCTTTGATGACAAAGTCTCGGTCTCGTCTCGAAATTTGAGCCAGGTCTCGGTCTCGGAGGTTACGGTCTCGACTACATCACTGCAGGTTATCTGATCGAAACTTTCGTGAATGATTGGTATTCAACCACAAATATGCTGGAAGTGTCAACTTGGGAGATAGTTTAAACTGTTCGTATTTTTAAGGCATTTTTTATCTATTTGTTCG
>JGI24158J21664_10005492_pt1 | contig 16572 bp, 17 predicted proteins | sample Ectturendosymbi3_FD_21664 | JGI IMG/M metagenome (IMG submission 21664)
TCGTGTGAAAGAACGGACCCCATAGTTCCAAGTGAAAAATTACATTTGTGTGTGCTCGAAGGAGGTGCAGGCATGGTGCCCAAGAAAACTGGACAGACCGGGTGCGTCCCCTTGGAAAGTCAAAATAAAATAGATGGTCCAGTAATAGCCAACAAACCGCTCATGTAAAGTTCGTATGGGGCTTAATCCGTTTATCAGTTTACATTCACAGTATATTCGAAATAAACGAACAGGAAAAACAGAAGCTTAACTACTGAAACTACGCATCAGCTCCAATTTATAATTTCGCGTCATCCAGTGCAATTTCACTTTCTTCAGTTCGCATCTCTTCGGCGGCTCCGGTTCGCAACCCATAGAAAAATCCTGCAGATGCCCGTGTGTGCAACATGTTGGACTTAAAAATTGAGGCGTTATCAACCAGCAACATTTGAACCGTAGGGTTGCTGCTTTGAAACATAAACCGAACCAACGAGGCTACTTACTGCGTTTGTGAAGCTATTTGCTGCTTTTCGTTGTTGCAAATAAAGTCCGTGCATTGGAAAGCAGCTGGAAGTAAAACTGATACTGTCACTGTGATTATCTGCAGAAAGTCACAAATGTTCGTTGACTCACCATCTGACTTGAGGCTCAGGGACAAACAAACATTTTTCGAAGTTTTTGAATATAAATATAATTTCAACCATCCGACGTTGTCACGAAATAAAAGGAACCGTCTGTACTGCGCATATAGACTTGCGTTTGTAGCTTTGTTTTATTTTGAAACATCGTCAAGTCTAGAACAAATTTAGAAATCACTCTTATCTGCCACGAATGAAGCAAAATAATGTTGTTTGAGGATAAACTCACACGTTTTTTAGATTTTACTCACTTTAAGCGAGAGCACTGTTAATTGAGTGGACCACTTAAAAGCACTAGTGTTTCTGTATGCCTTTGAGGAATCAGTCGACTGCCATCTCCTTTCGTCTTTTTGCGATGATTCAAACTTGCACATATCTCTATTCAAGTATGTACTTTCCGCGATGGGTGTGAGCAAGGAATCGATCAGCAAATTTTAATAGGAAATCGATTTCACGTAAAATTACGCATCCTCAGTCCTTATTCAAATAGAAATTTTCTTAGAAATTTTTCTGTTTGAATAAGGACTGAGGATGCGTAATTTTACGTGAAATCGATTTCCTATTAAAAATTTGCTGATCGATTTCTTGAGTGGACCAGTATCATCTGCTTACCAATATGACGCACGGTTCTGCGAATCGAATAAGGTTCTTTTTCTGATCGGACTTGACTTTGCTCAACAGCCTTCGTCTTGACCTTGCAATTTTGACATTAAGGAAAACGAAGAATGCACCAAGAAAACCGCCAATGCAACCGAGAATCGCACTTGGAATGAAAGTGAGTATGTTTGTGGCCAGATCGCTGTCTACCTAAATGGTTCAAGAAAATGTTTTGTTTGGCCCACAGCGACTGGCTGATGAAAATGTTAACAATGCATCACAAACTCTAAGATTGCAGAACACATGAAGATGTTACAGCATTTTTGTTTAAACAATTAGAGCATTCTAAAATAACTGTATGTTTTGTCACAATGCGGTTTTCAATGTAGAAACATGACCACTCTACTTTTACCAGCAGGGACGTGCAAATAACGCCTTTTCCCAAATTTGCTGCAAGTGTAATGAAAACAGTGGTTTTGTTTATTACATGGACAATGTTGAAAATATTGCCCAATTTCTTTTTAAATCAGGAACTGCGGACACCACTTTGTGCAATTAGCAATTAGAACACCACTTAGTGAAAAGCAAGATATTGCGTTGGAGATCAGCAATTATCGAAATCTCTACCAGGTGGCAGCAAATTACCTGAAACATGATATTGGTTTCAGTCCTAAATAGCCCAAAGTTTCCCTGATACTGGAATCCTCTGAAAGCGGAGTTGAAGAGATCAGTAGTAAAAGTTGCAAGCATGCAACAAAAAAAGGTTTGCCAGGATAGTTTCATATTCCAAAATGAAGATACTTCTTCCATGGAAAAGAGCAGCCCGCCGACTGGGGCTCCAAAAGCCGACGAAACACCCGCTGCAGCTCCAGCTGATATGAAATTGCGCCTATAATACATTAGCCAACTTCTGAGATTATGTAACAAGGCAAAGCATTATATGCACATGCACGAAGAACTAAAATACGACTGAAACAGGTTGAGGTACGTAAACATTGAATAAAAGTTGGACTAAACAATTGCAAACAGATCAGAAGTTACACATCAACGCAGCTCAAGGTCAAAGAACCGAGGGATACTTTTTTTCCATGTGGAATGGCAGTCAATGTCCACTTTAATTTTTCATTGAGCCTCAGAAGCGTTCACTTTCACATGTGTTTCATACTTTCCGGGGCTCCAAATGAAAACCATTTTACATTGGCAAATTTATCTACCTTGCAGTAAACCTGGTTTAGCTGATCTTCAACAATAGCTCACAATTTGATTAACATGTTTCTACAGTGCGTCTCAACTTCGAAAAGTTTTTAAGCTTCAAAACAAACCTTCCACGACCCCATAGGTCTGTATATATTTTGGAATAGACCTTTAAAAGATGAACAGAAATCTTTGATGTCCACCAAATATTGCTCATTCAAAGATTTGTACTTGGAGATAAGAAATGGGAAAATATTGCGACTGTAACTTGTGTACAGGTTTACCTGTCTTCTGAATTTCTGAAACGCTGGAAGTAATCCGGTCGTATTCCGAATGAATCGGACTTAAATTGACTCAGTCCTGCTCCTATTAGACCTCTGCAAATAGATTGTGCTTTTGTTGTTTTCTTTTCACAGACTAAATGTTTGTTGTTAGATTTATTTACTGCGCATAGTATGCCTGCTCGTTGCCACGAATCATCAAAAACGTCGCATTGGTCTATAACGTTCAAATACGCAACGACAGCATTTTTCCATAGCAGGTCTACTCAGGTTCAACTGGCGTTGATGATATCACAATCTCGCAGCACAGTTGAAAGGTAATCCATAATAAACTCACCCGAGATGTATCATGGGGCCTTCTGGTCCGACAGGCATCCCGCACCCGACCGCAAAAACACACGACACAAACTTGACCACCATCGTTCTGATGTTGAAAATATGGCGTATGATTGTTCCGTTGAGAAAACCAATCAGCTCGGGAAGGCCTGATCCGCCAGCAGACGGTCGGTACCACTGCGTACGATGGCACCTTTGATTCACCGGCAGAAAGGAAAGCATAGGCGGATCCAGAGGACGATAAGGGGGCTGACGTACCCCCTAAATTTTCAGATAAGTTTTTAATCGATGGTTCCCGACAAAGAAACGTCCAATGACGTGATTTTTTTGGATAGCCTTTGAAATAAACCATTTCTTTCACAGGGATAGAGACGAAAATATTACATGTAAAGCTTATTTTACTGAGTTTGGGCAGTCCGAACGCGTTTATTTCACTAGAAACGGAACTTCTAATAGGCAAGTTTTATGCAAAAAATATGATCCCATTGTCACACAAACCGCACGTAAGTATTTGAACTCTTGTTTCATTTGGCAAGATTGAGCTTCTTGTGGACAAAAGTTGAATAAGCAGCAGACTGTATTTTTTTCCTACAAGCTTTGTACAATTGATACTTGTACTCAGTGGCGTAGCGAGGCCAAGTGTCCCCCGGGACCGACCGTGAAATTGCCTCCCTTTCCACCCCTCCAATTTGCTTATATTACTTTAAAATGAAACAAAATCATGTTTTGTGCTTAGTAAGGATGAAAAAAATATTAAAAGATCGTGAAATCAGAATCATGCACTCAGAAAATGAATGGGTCTTGTTTTTCATTCTCGATTATGGGTATTGTTTTTTTCTGCCCATTCGCCATCTATCTCATCATTTGCCCTTCATATTTTTCCTGCTTTCTTTCATAGACCTATGCATATATGGAGTCGGCGTATTTCGTTAAATTTTCTTCCCTGTTGGTTTTCAGCCTGCGGTAACTAAACATCCGAATAAACTCGTCTCTGAGCTCCCCCTAAAAAAATCCTGGATCCGCCTATGGGAAAGGACACACGATCTTCTGTGAAGCTACTTCCATACACGTTTTTTTCACATTCAAAATCGTAGTAATAAATTTATCATCAAAAAAAGCTTCAATCTTAATGCTTTGTCAAAGTATATTTCAAGCAAATAACTTTTCACCAACAACGTGTAATAGAACGTTGATATAGAGGAAGCAGCCTGAAAGTGTGGGATCCTGGCTATCGGCAGTAATTTGCTAAAGGGACCTGGAACCTGCTCTTCTGGAATTTTTAAATTTGACATGTAGCACAATTTTAGAACTTTGTACATAGTCCTACGCCATTTGTCGTTTATTTGGCTCCCGACAACGAAAATCTGTAACATTAACGCACTGAAAACACGTCCTGCCAACGTAATTGCTTGAAATTTGCTTAAAACTGCAACAAAAACATTTAAGACATAAACTTATAAAATCTTACAACAACAAGTGCTGATCCAGGTAGTAAAAAGATCAAGCTGTATCCCACAGCAAAGATCCAGGAGATAGCAAGGTCATCCTGCAACAACACGAAAATACTTTTCAGTGGCTTCTGGCATGGTGTTTCAAGACTGTCGCGCGGCTAAAATCATGACCCAACAGTTTGAACCGTGTGGCCATTCATGCACTTCTTTACAAACAACGTTTTCAAGCCAGGCCCGTAACTGAGGAGGCGCAGGGGGGCGAAGCCATCTCTGTAAAATTTTTCGCCCCCCCTGGAAAAATGCGCTGGGCATAGTTTAAAATTATTGGACATAGTTTAAAAAGTTTGGCCCCCTCTCAGAAAATTCTTCGCCTCACTGGTGTCCCATGCTGGTTACGGGTGTGTTTCAAGCTGGACAGTCGCAGCAGGGGCTTCGTTAGGCCGACGTGAAAGTTGTGTACTGCATCTAGTAATACTATCAAAGGGTGAAACCGCAGTGGCGTCGTGGCAACAAAAGTAAGGAGGAACTTTCTATGAAAACGAAGATGTGCTAGCCACAGTTGACGCAGTTAAGATTTCGCTGGGGAGAAATTAATGAAAAATGGCGAAAAGGCGCTGATATTTTGAAGCCATATGAAAACGTAGGCAAATACCGTTTCTTCCTCAAATAAGGTGGTGGTATGGCGTTTCCTCAAGTTACGCCTGATTACAACACTGTGTAATAATAAATGGCTGTCGATTTCTGTGTTCTTGCACATGTCACCGAGTTTTGACGAAGCCTTAAATCTATGCCGTTGTGGTGTAAATTTTTGGGCCACTTCCTGATCTGCATCCATTGATTAGGTGGGACACCGTTTTGTAAGGAAAAACTTAAGGCAAAACACTGGATGCATTGCTTGTTTATGAGACAATTCATTCCCATCGGATACCATTTTCACATCCTCATTATTTTTCAAGAGCTCACTGACTTTTTACAAGTGGCCTGGCCATCACCTTGAAGCAAAATAAATTCGGGATGGCACGTTTTTTGCAAAAGTTTCAAAAAAGCGTTTGCACTGACTTGCAAATATGCCGTGGCATGCGACCACTTGGTGTCCGAGATGAGGTCGATAAACTGGTGAAGCAGAAACCCGACGATACCGACAGCGAACCCGATCATGCCCATCATCAACCAACGATCCCAATCCAGCCTTTGTAAAACATAACGTGAATAAACATTTGCTTCCAAGCAACATTTTATCGCGTAGCAGAACAACTTGAAGATGGTTATTTCATGAAACAGGACTTCACGCGGAATGATCAAGCATGCGGGCTTTTGTGAAAGAGCAACAGTGTTTCTAAGGGAATTTTAACTTTGATGCAAGTTCCACAATTATCTTTAATCATCACATGCTTTGTTAATGTGTTAAATTTATGTTTAGGCCTTTATATACCTTCAATCACTAACTTTTTCATCCATTCGCACGTGGATATTTGTTTAAACACGTTGGACTAAATGCATTCGCAAAAATTTTACATCAACAACAAAAATATTTGTGCGATAGACTCAAAATTCTAAGAAAGGAAAGCTGATAGATTTTCGGACATGACATTGGTCAAGTCTCGTTTTAAAGGTTTACGGTATCAATGGCGTTAATCGCACCGTTTTCAGCATCCAGCAGGAGATTGCACATCGTTGATAAAATCATTTACATCGTGCGATTTGTAGTTTGAAGAAAGCGATTTTTTTCAGCCACTGTTACTTCCAGAACGTAAAGATTAGAAGAACATTTGGTACACCAGTGTCTTTTAAGAAGTTTCAAGGGACCGAAACGGTCTCCAAAATTCTTCCCACCGTCTCTCAAAATACAGTAGATCCTTCCGGCACAACAACCCCAAAATTACACTAAAAACTCGCTTTATGACAATCTCAGTGTTTAGATGAAATAGTTGCGGTCTCTCAAAATGGTCAACAAGGTCAAAGCTGAAAAGACCCTGTAGTGCACCACACTTACTAAAACCATTCATATTGCACAAAGTTTTCCATCGGGCTTGGCAACTGAAGAGACACACATTGCTATTTCGAACCTTCTTGGCTGCACTTTTATCCATTTCTTGTAGACTTCACTCCACGGTGGTAAGTAATCCAAACTATCGTATCTGTTGCATAGCAGATGTTTTTTTGTTAAAACAAAGTTGAACCGCTTTGTAGCCTAATTTTAAGATGTGCAACAAATCATTTGGACAGGACCCACAGAATTCATTTGTTCCTTCAAGACAGTTACAAACGTTTCAAGACAATTTATTTCCGAAATAAATGAATAAAAATGGATATTTTGTAGAATTAAAAGATTCCAGTCGATATTCCATCTGTTCTGGTCTGGGAACCAAAGTAGCATTTGCGATATGTTGCCGTATGTTATGTTGATAATCACCGCCAAGCGCCAACAAATACCAACTTTAGATATCCGAGTATATGATCGTGCTAGGGACACAGTTCTTGCCTCTTCGTCCACAGCAGTTTTCCAAACTGGGCGATGTGTAAATCTGGAGGGAGCGATAAAACAACAAAGAAGGGGCAGCAGCCAGCAGGCTAGCATCACGAGCATAGATTATTTGCTATCTAATACTGAAGTATTGGGGAAAGGCATATTGATTCTGTTCTTTATCAAACTAGGCCCTATTTGCTAAATACTTCTTTGTGCTTTATACTTCTTTATTTAAAATAATTGTTGTGTTCAATTTTAAGCATACCGAAATAAACAGTGTGTGTTCACACATATGTGACATGTGGGGGAATGCGGATGTTATTTGTCTTGAAAAGGTTGTTGCCGTCTTGATTTCTCTGATTTCTGACGTCGTTTTTTCGTGGACAGTGCATTATTTAAAAAAAATAAGCTGAATAGCAAAATAATGTCATCTTTTTTAGGTATATATGCATGTAACCAACTGCTTTTGCTTTAACAACAGGTTTCCACAAATTTGAAAGAATATAAATGGGCTAAATTGAGCTGTTGGCGAATAAAACAATTACAATGACCTCCATAAATGTTCTAGTGTTACTATATTGTTGTTGTTTGAAACCAAGACGTTGCCAAGCTACGTTGCGAAAGCTTGAAATAACCATAGCAGTAATGCTAATGAAGATTTATCTTGAGTTAGAACAAAATCTGTAAATTCGTTGACAAAATCTGTAAGTTCGTTGGGTATCCAACGAATCACAAAATCTGCCATGTTTTTTTTTCCGGAAGGCTTCACGGCTCACGTCCATGATTTGTGCATCTTTCAAGCCGAAAACGTTGCAACTCTAATCCCTGACATATTTCTTTTGCCTACTACCTTTCTTGCTTTTCCAGGAAGGCGAGTAACTGAATGGGATAAGATCCAAAAAATCAAAACTGTTTATGTAAAACTAGGACTTCTGTTCGCCATTTCTTACAAACGTTTGTTGAACCACTGCAAGACACTTGAATATCTGCAGCAAAAACACAGCATGAAAAATGGAGTAAGCTACTTCACGAGAATTCTTATATCGTTTGTGGGTTGTCTTACAAGATAACAAAAAAACATGTAAAGACAATAGAAACATCAGAGTCTATTTGCTCAAAAATTTTGAAGCAGTGCAACCATGCTATTTTCAGTTTGTTGACTACTGTCCATTTGCAATGGTGTCACGAGGGGTTGCAAACGGCACGAGCCTTGGTGACGCCGAAATAAAAAAATATAGGAACAATATAATTGGTCCCAGAGTTTTGGGCAAACCCAGTGAGAAGAGGGAGTGCAGTTGTTAGAAAGACAAAGAAGGTTTCGTCAATTTTGCCTTTCACAAAACTATTCAAGTTCTGCACAGCAGTTCGGCAACATTCAAGAACATCTTGGCTAATTTTTCGTATAACGCAACCTGTAACACTTTTCCCACGGCCGGCATATAATGTCTCCCCTCATCTGGAGAAAGCCAAAGCTAACACCTACCACGGTGCCACATACACCCACACGCCGCAGCTGCATATTTGACACAGTAAGATCACCGTTCAAAGTTTCCTTCGAAAGTGAAACAGAATCAGAGTAGAATTATTGTGACAGTCTTCGTCACTCCAACATCGCTCTAGAGCAGAGTTGCACAACCTGTGACAGCACGGTCGCATGTGGACTTCGATTAAAATATACACGGCCGTGCACGTGTAATTTAAGATAAGTTATGGCACTCGTGTATTAATAAAAACTCTTTGTACAACTGGATGAGGATGCTTACTAGAAATACGGCCAAACAGACACGTGTGGAAGCAGGCTAGGCTCAGTGTGTGGAAGCTGAATAGAAGCAATGCAAAAAATTAAAAAACGCTTAACTCACTGGCCGCTGTAATTCATAAAAAGAAACGTAATGCCGCCGGGAGCAGCGAAAGGTTGTGCACTCCTGCTCTAGTGCCTGATGCAGAATAACACTTTGTGATCTAGACGTTTAGAATCAATTTTATGCTCCTACTTTCAAACAACGGTCTGGTTTTTCGCTAGTGGACTGTTCATCACTGGGAAGCTTTACCTTAATACTAGGTCACGGTTCAAGTTTGCTTTTGTCCAAAAGTCTGGTGGTAAAAGACCCATACAACACAAAACAATACAAAACAACGTTTTCACAAGTAGATCAACGTTATTAGTTCTAGAATTGGCGAAATGTTTAAAATTTAACATGAACAAACCACTTAATTTAGGAATAATCACTTGAGTAATTCTTGACGCTCCTTCGCAGTATATTTGTGGTTGACATAAACGCTTTCGTATTCTCGACCAACTGAAAAGAAGCCTGCAACGACACGAGACGATAGCTTGGAAACTGCAGCCTACCTTTGCCTGTATATAAGCCTGCATGATGAAAAGCAGCTCAAGCAAAGTTTGATTTTTATAGACTTGAAGTTTCCTCAGATTCGATTACACTGTCCTTGAAGTGGTAATGCAAGTAAGCCTTATTTTTAGTTTATCTTCCACGCTTTCTTGCGATACAAAACGTACGCCTCAATTTTGCCCGGTTCTGATGATAAGCTAAATCTGTATGAAGTAATGATGCAAATGCACCGCAATTACGACGTGCAAAGAGACACTGAATTTATCAAAGAGTAAAGTTTGCAAAAGTTTCAGTATATTTTCAATTTTTTGATCAAACATAAATTTTAAGGATTCTTCAAGTTCATAATTCTGTGCTTGCGAGTCTTCATTAGACGCTAGTTGTTAGGCCTAAATAAGGTTTTCGAAAGTCAGTGCTTGTCAACAATGACTTTTTCACGCATAGTAAGGGGAGTCTGTGGTCTTTAATTGCAAGGTTGAGCTTCTGCTGCATGCGTCTATTCAGCACGCAGTTTTTATTTTTATACAAAGCTTTACACTTTGAAATTTAGTTAGTCTCTTTATTACCTTTAGTGACACTGGCACATATGTAAAACATTAACCGTATAAGCTCATATGCTGCAGGTGTAATTCCTGTATTGGGCGCTTGTGCACTGTGTACTGTGGTTGGCGTAACTGTAATAGGCGATACGATGCAAACATTGGTATACCAAAACATTAATTGACAAATTACACCTATTAAAGTCTCGTAAGCACAAAATTATTCAAATGAAACAACTTCAAGAAATTTTTTTGATTAAAAAGTTGAAGACAGACCAGGGCTTTTGCAGAAATTTTGCTTTGGTGGATACGTTGTCTCGATTTACGTCATAAACGCGGCCTATTTACGTCATTAATACGGACAGATTGTGCCTATTTTTTAAAATAAACAAAATTGAGGAGAAAGCTTATTATCACAAGAATATATGGAAGATAAATTAAAAAACAGGATTTATTTATATCACCACTTCAGGGTCACTATTTTTTCTGACGTTAGCAAGCAATACTAAGTTAACCTTGACCATCAGCGTCTGCCAGGTGAGCGTCATCAGCAACGTCATAATCCGCGTGATGGAAGGGTAATTTCGTAGCAAATGCGGCATCTGCGTTTTGTTCTGTTTGTTGAACTACATCGTCGCTCGTTCCAGAATCTGCTGAGGCAGCCATCTTGCAGTAAGATCAAATCGTGAATTCTCAAACATCAACAAGGCGCTGTCTAGTATTGCTATGCAAACGAATGCGACTGTTTTTATCTGAAATTGGTCTCCCGCTGGTAGTGAATTTCAATAGCAATTACAGTAGCAGTACTTTTATCTCCGACAGAAAATATGCAGTGAGCGTTTTCGCGTGCATCACCGTGCAAGTACCATGCACATTCAATCCATCTCGTTAACTATTAACTAATCCGAACTGCGGTTAACTGGCTAAGTCGGCGATCTCGCAATTCGACGCAACGCGAGCAAATGGCTTCTGTGGCAAAACTATCTACACCGCACAGCTTAACGCCACGCAGTTAGACAACAGGTGCAAATATTTCCGATATGCGCAAAATTGCAACTTTCGTGCTGGTTACTGCTGTACAAATTTCTGAACAACTTTTCACAACGGTAGAACTCACGTAAGCGTTGATTAAACGAATTATGACGCTGACGCAACAATGGCGGTACCTGAATCATACTAAAAAAAGCTTTTGCATCTTAGTTCCTGTGAAAGTTATCATGAATTATAGGTAAATCATGTCTAGCTGTCTCTGAGTTCGTTTAAAAGGAACTTGTTCGTTCGCTTGACAACCACTTTCAAACACCGGGGAATAAATTAAACTACTCAAATGTTAATTATCTGAAAATTCCCAAGAACCATCGTGGGCTGAACAAATTCCTTACCGGGCCACATGTGGTTCCCGCGGGCCGCGTGTTGTTGACCCTGCTCTATAGGTAGTACGGTATGTATAACAGCGAGTCAAGAAAAGGGACTGGATTAATGAAAGTCAAACTAATCCTGTAAATTTGATGATATGATACATGAAGGAGCAGAGTTGCTTCGCTGATCATGGACAAGGCGCAATATTTCAAACAAGCACCATAATAATAATGGTTTATTGCATAGGCTACTCGTGGTCAATAACACAGACACAATCACACAGCACAAGAGCACAAAAATGGTTAGCCATAGTCAGGGCCGGTTTTAAGCCGATTTGACCGATTTCTTCTAATCGGGTCCCGCGCCAAAGGGGGCCCCGCGCTCCCCCTACTAGCCAACGCAAACGTACACTTTCTATCGAAGTTGCTTGTTTATTGTGCCGCCGGGGGTCCAGTGTTTTTAAGTTGTTTTGAGAGACCAAAACGATTATCAAATTTTTCCAACGGTTTCTTTAAGTAGAATAAAACTCGCTTTACTGCCACAATCAAAGTGCCCAAAACATTGATTTACAAACATCTCGGTAGTCAGATGAAACAGTTGCGGTCTCTGAAAAAGTCTTTGCAGTGAGCAAGGTCAAAACGCAAGAAAACCCTGGAAGGTCCGACAGTATTTTGTAAGCGTGGGACCCGTTGCCAAAGAAAATCCATGTGAACTGCGCGGTTTTTAACGCTCTCATCCAAATTCCATAGAAAGAATGGTAGTTGTTTTTTGGTGGTGTGTCGCCAAGCTTTTTTTTACACTAGCACCTCGTTAAGGCAGAGAGGGCTTAAGTTTTGAAGCTGTTTTCTGTTTCATTTATTAAGGGTTTCGTATTTGGCATGTCAGGTTTCAATAGTTGCTTCAAAATACGGTTTGATAGTTGTTGAATGTTGATATTTCAATGTTTACTACTACTTGTCTTCTGAAGCGGTAAAGTTTAGTTCGTAATTGCAAATACCGGTATGTGCTGCTTAGTCAGACTTTTTTAGCGTCGTTCATTTTCCCCCGCGTAAAGATTTCATGAGGCAACCTGAGATTGGCGAAAACGTTTGAAATAAACCTAGTTTTAATTATGAATGACTATTTCAGGTGTGCAAACAATAACGGTTCCTTAAAAAGTAACAAAAAATTACTAACAGTCAAGCCATTTGCAAAGTAACAGAAGTGACAATTTTGTTCAAGTGAAGTAAGCGTCGTGATACTCTTGTGGTGAAAATTGCATCACGAAATAAAAATCTGAAAAGGTGGAAAGTGGAATAACTTTTGTGGAATTTTGACGCTACTGCAGTACTTGCCTGTTTTGAAAAATGAAAAAGTAAATTTACACTTGTTGGGAGATCCAGTGGTGTAGGAGGCGGGGGCGCAAGCGCACCCGCCAAAGTTTTGATTTGTCGAAAATCCGGGCAAAGCTCCTGAAAATCTGGGCAAAATCCGTGAAAATCTTCACAAAACCCCTGAAAATCTGGGAAAACTCCCTGAAAATACGGGTAAAAATGGCGCCCAACGTTTGCAGAATCACATGAAGACCTTTCTGTGGATGTCATCCCAAAGGTCTATCTTTGTGGGAGACAATGGTCGCACAAAAAGTTTTCGGGCAAGTTTGGGAAAATTCGGAAAAAAATCCTTTGCATCCCCAAAAGTTTGCCTGCTCTTACACTTATGGGGATATCTACAATCACTTCATTCATTTCTTTAGTGTTAATAGAGAAAAAGAATTTTTAACCTTCTCCGGGATATTCAAAAGCTGTTCTAACAAGCGGTTTGTACTCTTTAGTCGGTGCTCTATTAATTGGTTTTCACTGTGACCATTTTCCACTTCCACATGTAAAGTATATAGTGATAGGCAAGTGTTTTGTACAGTCGAATTTGGGATATTTATTTAAGAATGTGTTTTGTCTGTAACTAAGCTAAATACAGTATCATGAGTCAAAAACCAAGAGACACAGGCCGAAAATATTAAGTGGCAGCTAAAAGAGGCCTAAAGCTAAGGCAAAAATAGACCGAAGCAGGAAAAAGAAAGGTGCGTTGGACAAGCATTTTAACCACTGAGTGGACACCCTAAATGCAACACCACATTGAAGATGGCGACAACGTAGGCAGCAGCCAGCCTAGTCATGTTGCGCCAGACAGTCAAAGTGGAAGTTTATGTGCGGGAAGTGATATCAGTCGTTTCGAAAGTGTTATTTCTGACAAAGAAGCAACCTCGTCGGATGGTGCATCTAATGAGGCATGCGAGCAAGAAAATTCAAAATTTGGATGAGCAAATGATCCTGCTACTTAGCCAAGTGTCATGAATGGGAATGTTAGGGACACCCTGGACTATTTAGCCCACTTAGGACCACCTGCAATCATAATAGACGTTTTCCCCAGAAGCGAGACTGGTGGACACGGTTTTCTGAGTTTCACTGCAAAAGAATACCATCAGATGGTGAAGCGGTAGGTTATCCATGGCTAATATTCCTGGCCTGGAAAAACGGAATATTTTGCTACTACTGCAAACGTTTCAGCGCTGGATATCCATTAGCACAGCACTCAATACCTCTCCTCTCTGCAGGTACAGTACTACACTCGTAACTCCCTTCTGATCAGGGAGGTGCCTGGCCAGAGAGGGAGGTATTAATGAGAGTTGTAATTCTTTGGTTTATTGGGTTTAACGGCGCTGTCCATTGAAGTCTCTGCTGGAGAGGTGTTGGCGTCACCCTTTCGGGCCTCGCCTTTGTAACATCACCGATTTCTATCATTACGCCTTGATTCACCCTCTCCAAAATTTCTACACATCACTGAGTGGGGCCCCGCAAAAGTGTTTCAAATCGGGCCCCACACTTGCTAACGCTGNCCCTGGCCATAGTGCATTACAGAATAGGTGTTTGCACACTACCAACACTGATACTAGCAAAGTATTTTAACAGCGTCCCTGCTGTAACGTCATTCACTCATCATGATACACGGATGCGGTGGTGGGAGAGAAATGAGGGCANTCTAACTNAAAACTCTGAGGTAAACAGCTAATAGAGGAAAAAAGTAAAAGATAAGTCAAATGGTGGTGCGTATTGGCGCACAGGAGGCATGCAAATTGTTCTGACCAAGGTTTCAAATGCTTTGCAACGCATTTATCTTGAGATCAACAGCNAATTGATTTTCCTGAATTTTAAAGCAGGATTTGGCGAATAAGGTTTCACCAGTTATATGTCTTANTTTTTCATGCTTGGTTTGCACACNTTGTCTGCATACAGGAACAAGTACATAAAGAAATCCTAGGGCGCCACGAAGCATATGGAATGTTTTCATGCAGAAACAATAGGCCTACTGCTGAGACGCGTAGACTGGTACCAGTGGCGTACGCAGAATATTTTCATGGGGTGTTTCATTCAGTGCCATATGGTGGTCGTTTGTATTTGGTGTGCGCTGTTTGTGACGTCATAAGTGACGTGATATTCATGTTTTCAAACCAACGTTTTGCCGAAGTTTGTTGACACAATATGCATGTTCTTCCACACGCACTCTCATTTTATATGTCATTGCACTGAATTTCAACTACCAGCGCTCTAAGTTACTTGTATCGGAGGAAAATACACTCAACACAACGACACAGCAGTTCATAACTACCAAAATATCAGACTGTGCGTTGAAACAAGGGATTAAAACACGCTCATCACTGCGTCAGAGCAATTCACAACTGCAAAATCAGCCTGCGCTAATGTCTCGTCGAATACGAGCAGTCGCGCATAGGTGTGCGGCTGGACTGGCTGGCGTACACCCCGGTTTGCACGATCGAATCTTGCTAAACTACACAAAAATTGAGAATGAGCATCAAGTACGCAAGAAAACGTTGGTTGTTGTGATATATAGAAGTCCAGCAAGGTTTTAATTAACTTTATCCCTGCTGAAACATTGCCTGAATGCTTCTATGTTAACAACTGCTGTTTTTGATCTCGTTAACAGTTCTACCATGCTACAGAAATTTGTAATGTAACCAATGCGGTCAGAGCATGCGCTGATCAGCCTTAGCAGACAAAACAAAGACAATTGTTTCCGATCAAGTGAACTATCGCGGAACACAGTCTTAAATGCGCAGTGGAAGAAACGTTTGCAAAAAGTGGTGAGAGGGTTCCTGGATGCAGACGATAATCTAGATTCCCAACAAAACATAATTATTACGTTTTGGCCAATTTATAATGTTCCTTGAAATTTGCATGCAAATTCATTCCATGGTATTTGCATTAAGTCGACAAATTAACAAGCAAAAAGTATGCGAAAACAATTAATTTCCTTTGCGCAGGTAATAAAGTTTTCGTAAAATATCAAGCTCAAGGGGGGGGGGTGACCCCAAACCCCTTGCGTACCCTCTTGACTGGTACAACGTATCAACAACTATATCAGTTGGTCACCGTCGTACAGGAATCCATGTTAAATGCAGGGTTTTCTTAACGTGTTTTAGGGACCCGATTCGGGTCCCTAGAATTGAAAATCGGGTCCCTAGAATCAGAGAGAATTATCATCGGGTCCGTAGAATCAGAGAAATCGGACCCCTACAGGTCAGGCGCGCAATCAGGGGGGGGAATTTGGGGAATTTGCCCCACCCCGAAATTTTCAAAACATTCCACAGCAATTTTGACATATATGCAGAAACTTTCAAAGAATAATGATGAAATTGTGTATTGTAATCATTTAGAAAAGTGTTATTCGGATATTTCTTTGTCCTACTGGTTAATTATCTCCTTGCAAAATTTGTCTTGAGACAAGTCATCTGAACGAAAATTTCGTAAATGGTTGGTATTTAACCACAAATATGCTGGAATTGCCAAAACTTGGGAGATAGTTTCAAATGTTGGTTTTTCTAAAGCATTTTTTATCCTTTTGTTCGTGTTCCACTTTTTTTGAAACAGGCTTCATTTTGACCTCATGAAACTTTATAACATTACTGTTGAACCGTGCAAACTGCTGAAACTTTCAAGGTGATAAGAGGTATCTTGACAAGTGGGTTGTTATTAAAAAAGTTTATAGCCATGTCAAGTCGCTTCATCTTCTACAATAGTGCTCTTCAACAGGGTTTCCGCGGAACCCTAGGGTTCCGCAAAGCATGTAGTGGAGTTCTGTGAGAATTTCTCGTTTTTAAGAGGAAATGATCTTTGCTTCAGTATATTGATGCGTCGTTATGAAATTTTTTAGATCACCGTCCTGCATCCAGACTCCAAGTAGGACAGTTAATTATACAGGAAGTTGAGTGCAGATAGCGGGACAAGAAATATTGATAGATTGTGCGTCACTTGTTCATTGTTGTGCAGTTAAGAAGAACGTTATTGTTGCATCACAGTTATACGATGTTGCCGATGTACAGTTC
>JGI24158J21664_10005493_pt1 | contig 16570 bp, 15 predicted proteins | sample Ectturendosymbi3_FD_21664 | JGI IMG/M metagenome (IMG submission 21664)
CCTGGACATATCGCTCGGTGTTGATTGTCACAGACCGCTCGTTGTCGTCCTCGAACCAGAATGGTCCAATGGTGCCATGTTTGGAGATGGCAAACCAGGCAGTGCACTTCACAGAGTGTGATGGCCTTTGCAGACAGTGCTCAGGGGGTGATTGAGGTTATGCACAGTCCCATGGGTTCTGAACTTGTTGACCCATCTGTAGAACATTGAGTGGACAGGAAATTCACGACATCCCAACCGTTCTTTGAATTGCAATTGAGCTGCGTGGATAGACTTCTGCCGAAAATATGCCTCAACTATCAATATCTTTTGCTCAATAGTCCATGGCATCTCGAAGGTCAAATTTGGTAGACTTTTAGAACATTAATTCTACTTGGTAAATCTGAAAAATAAAAAGAATTGATTGATTATTTCAAAAGTTATTCAAGTTTAGGTGATGACCGTTTTTTTTGTGTCACCCTAAATGAAATATCATTTACTGAGCTATAAAATATCATTTCAAAATACAATATCGTTTATTTTAATATCATTCATTTATTTTTTAGTATCATTTATTTTTTAATATAATTTATTTTTAATATGATTCATAATTTTGATATCATTCAAAATACAATATCATTAATTGAAAATAAAACAATCGTTTATTGAGCTCAGGTACACGAAGTGTTGGCGGGCCCCTCCATCATTTCAGAAATGTTGTGAAAGATTTGCTGCAGATAAAATCTAGTCCTCCGAGTGGGAAACATACCCAAAATCGTCGGGCTTCCACCACTTCTCTGGATCTTGAATATCCCCGTTTTCTTCCCAAAACGATTATCCTCTCTCTTACACGTTCTTGCACACTACTGTTTCATAAATTAACTTTCTCGCTACAAATATTATATGTCAAATTATATGATAAAATATCATAAACATGTGCATAATTTTGTCGGTACAGCGATACAGGGATTTAGCGACTGGTTTTGTATTGACAACTAAATCCATTACTTTTCTACGCAATGTGCAGCAGTGACGACATATTGTTCTTCCACGAGAGATCCTCCACAGAATGATTTCCTTGCATCCAATCCGTTACCTCCTGAAGGTAAAAAAATCTAAGTTAGTTTGATTTTGCAGTTTGGACAAATCATTTTCATGGAATGAAGTTTGCACGACCATGCCATCGATGGGAAAAATTCGCTGATGTTAAATTGTTATTTTTTGTTATTTTCGCAAATTAAACAAACAAACACGATGCTTTCAAAGCGAGTTTAACTCTTTGTGTACTAAATAAAAAGGATTACATTTCAGAAAGAACTCGATGTAGCTCAAAAGTCATAAAAATGCCACTTGTTTACGCCCTTTCTGTGTTTCATAGGATTACTCATAGTCTTACAGAAGCTTTGCCAAGTGGAAAAACTAAAACATGTAAAAACACATCAAGCATCGAAAGTGCGCAGATAAAAAGAAGTGGGATGAAAATGATTTTGCATTTCCTCATCATCATGCAAGAGCGGAACACATTGGAAAAATGAAGAATTGTAAAAAACATCACAAATTTGAAGTTGGAGGATAAAAATGTTAAATGAAGATGCATATAGCTGAACAAATGCACGCAGATTGCTTAACAAAACAGGTAACTTTTTGCTGACAAACATCAGCCTAACTGCTAAATCAGACAGATTTAGCTAAATGGAAATTCAGAACTTGCTTAGCTAAATCGGATAGATTTGGCTAAGTTGGAAAATATGTTACTGATTTAATGTAGCCTGTTTTGATTGAGCCTCACGTGGACTTTTCAAAAAATCAGTGTTGTTGGCCTAAAGAAAAAATCCACATAGCTAAAAGCACAAAACAGACACAGGCCGAATTCAAAACATGCTTCAGTGTAGTTAAGTACTGTAATTACAATATATTGCAAGAATCCTTGCTTTTGAAAATTCAGTCCAAATGTTTATCAGGATTACTGCTACAGGTAGGACTAGTAGGTTGAAAACACAAACGAATATTGCAACGAAAAAAAGTGCTAATGAAGACCTGAAAGCATCCTGCTTTCAACGACAAGAGTATATATTAGACCAACAAACAACAACAATGGAGGAAACTAAACCATTAGGCCTAACCGCTTACCGTGTTTGGCAAAAGCAATGACAAATCTGAATCTTGCATCAAAATTTGCACCTAAACCACCACCCAGTCTCGTCGCCACGGAGGTGCTTTGATGGGCTTAGCCCCCCAAACAAAACTCCAAGCCCCCTAAATTGAATTTGAAAGGCTATAAATCAGTGCAGTTTTTGACAAAATTTAGAATGTCAAGCCCCCCCCCTGTACAGACAAAAAGTAAAATTATGATAGAAGCAGAACCGCCACCAGAAAGGCTACCCCCATTGTAGACTTTCTGAAGACGGTTCTGCCACCACCACAATTTTATTGCCATCTATCATCTAGGCAAACTAATATTATAACGAAAATGTACTAATAGTCTAGGCCAGGCCTGCCCAACCTTTCTAGTGTTGCGGGCCACTTTCACATGAGGAAATTTTTCGGGCCACAAACGTTTTTGGTGACGTAACAATAACCTATTGTGACGTAACAAATCCCTTGATTTTAATTAGTTTTATGCAATAACACGCGGTGATAATGAGTCCTATAGTTGTACGCAGTGTTGCTAGCTTGTATGGATGTAAACCAAATCTAAAAAATTGACATATTTTCGAAGCGTTTGTTATACAAGTTTTTGGGTGGTAAGCCCATAACAGAAACAACAGGTATAATTCTGGTGTGTTTTGATGGCAAATATACTTCAGCCTATAAAAAAAAATTCTAAAAATTTGAAACGTCTACTTACGAACTTGTTACATCGCGGGCCACTTAAAACAACCTCGCGGGCCGCGGGTTGGGCAGCCTTGGTCTAAGGCGATTTGTGCTAAAATAGCTCAGATGATGATAAAAGCATGAAAATTTGTACACATGCAGGTCACATCATTCTAAACATTTTCAGAGGTGGAGCAAACATTTTCAGAGGTGGAGCAAACTCTACATAGCCTAGCAACGGTTGCTATGCAAGATATTTTCCATAGCAACATATATATAAGATGCCTGCAGACCAATTTTGCAGAACAATTTTGATGTATTTCAATATATGTAGCTTTGCTCGTCATGCCGACAGCACACTGGAGTAATCGCAATATACAGATAATAATAGGAACAGTTGCTAGGCAACAAATTTTCCTCAGCAACCAACCATATTTGATGTCTGTTTACCAATTTTACTAAACATTGTGTATATACATATTAATAATATGCACCTTTACTATTCATAATTCCTTTACTATCTAGCAGGTTAACTGCATGTGGTTTTAAGATGGTTGCTAGGCAAGGCAGTGCATNTGCCTGACTGTAAAGCCATATGGGCTTTCCTAATCTGTCAATTACTGTTGGCCTAGTTTTAAATAACAATACGAAATAGATAATACAAGCTCATGATGATTTTATTGAATCATAATCCATGCATTTTAGTGTTCTTTTCAGGGTTTCAGAGTAGATGTGTAGCTACTTATTGGTGTCGGGAGACAGATGTAGTCTTCAACTAACCTCCCGGTGCATGCTCAGAAATGGAAAGCCCCTCACCAACAACTACCCAGACAAGTGACTGGTCAAAATGCGTTTTTTTCAACTGGACAGCAAACAACCATTGACACGTCCTATCCATGCAGGCTATAAGATAACTGCTGAGAACATCAAGCAATTTAGCGAAATCCAGTGCATGCAAGTACAAATGGATGTCACACGTTTGGACCATGGAAATGGCGTGGAATCCACATTTTAAGGAACAGAACGCAAAGTGGCATAAATCCTGTTATTTGAAGTTTGGCAAAAGTAAATTGGAACGTGCCAAAGAGGAAAAGCGAAAATTTAATGAAGAACTTACAACCTCAAAACGTTTTTTTTTCACACGCAGCATCAGTGGAGAATCATACGCCAGCACACAAATGGACAGTGAAACCCTGTTTGTTTCTTCTGTTCCAAACCAGAAACTACGAAAGAGAAACTTCACGAGGTCTGCACGTTTCAGTTAGATTACCGTGTGCGGAAATGTGCACATGAGATTCAAGACGAGGTTCGTCAGGAAAAATTAAGTGCAGGAGACCTTATCGCCCTTGAGGCAAAATATCGTGTAAGATGCCTAACCAATCTGTACAACGGAGCACGTGGATAGGTTCAACAAATTCTATGTATCTCAAATGTTCAAACGTGTAAAGTTATCGCATTAGGTGAACTGATATCCTACATAGAGGAGAAGAGATGAAGACATTAAGGTGTTCACACTTGCAGATCTTACCAAGCATTACACTCAGAGACTAGATCAGCTTGGTGTGGATGTCACCACACGAGTAAACAGTAAGCACCTTATGGACCGAATTCTAATGCATCTCCGAGATTGAAAAGCCTACAAGGAAGGGAGAGATGTATTCATCGCGTACGAGGATGATATAGGCACCCTTCTACGTCATGCTTACCAGAGTGAGATGAACAGAGAGTGTTATGATGACTCAAATTACCGACTTGATCCGTCTTGACACTTTCTCACAGAAGATAACACTCTCAGGGTAGTTTGACCAGAACAGTCAGGTGGAATCCGTGCCTCTGTCACTTGTCAGCGTGCTCATCAATGGGTCATGTACTGTATTATGGGTCAGACGATCAACAAGAACCTTTGTCGTCCAGTGCTCGCCATCGCTCAGTTGTTAGTGTTCAACTGCATCAAGAGGCAACGAGACTATGTACTACATGTCTATCATGGCAAAGATCGGATGACACCATTACCCATCTACTGTATGTGGGACTAAAAACCCATGCATTAACAAGAGAACGGCAGTTGGTCAATTTTTTGGTGCGTCAGCCTCATATGATCGAATCACGGATGCAATCACATCGATGGGAGATAATGTCTGCGAGTATTATCACCAGATTGGCACAGTCTGTCCTCCCCAGATCTAGAAAGGTCAGACGATCACCGCAGCAGCTGACAATATAGACCATAACTCCAGCTCAGCCACCTCCACAAGTTCATTTAACGGTGCAAGTTTGTCCTTGTTCGAAAATATTACTGCTGAGACTACGAGTGGTGATGAGATCGTGGTTTCAACCGTTCAAGCAAATCTTTGAAGAGGCAAAGGAAGGTGATGGACTTACCCGTGGCTTACAGTGAAATATATCCCACAAGTCTGCCATCAGGCGATATTTATGTTCCACTCACTTCTGGTAACCTGACACCTTCTTGCGACAATCTGAGTGACAAGATGGAAAAAGAATACAACTGGCTCAGTCATGTTGAAAAGTTGCATGCAGAGGAAATATCCTGCGAGTGTAACATATCTTGGGCCGCATATCATGCCAGTCGAAAATGGCAGAATTAAACCTTTACCATCGATCAAAGCCATGCTGCCTCTGTTTGTCGAGGAGGCTATCTCCCGATCTATGCTGCGTCACCGCTTTGATGTTATTCGGGCAGCTGCGCAACATGTCAACCCTGTGCAGATTCCAGTGATTTGCGTCAATCAGCCACTGTTCGCAAAACTGAAACAACTACAATGGTCCATTGACCGCGAGTACGGAGAGGACAAGCTTGTAATCCTTCCTGGTGGACTCCACACGGAGACGACTCCCTGCAAAGTCCTGGGTCATTGGCTAGAAGGGGTTGGATGGGTTGAAGCTCTTCAAGAGGCAGACCTTGCCACTCCTGGAATCGCAGAATCTTTCCTCAAGGCATCCCATGTCACTCGGATACGAGATGCCCATCAAGTAACTGCATGCACACTGTATATTCTCTTGAAGAATGCACATGATGCGTATGTTGTTGCAAACGTAGAAGGCCCTTCAGAGAGTTTCAGCATGTGGAGCACGCGTCGGAAGACTGAAAGTCTATAATTCCTGTACTGGTACACAAACCTTGTGTACAGATTACTTACAACAATGTGTAAAGATTATATTTTTTTCAAACATTTCTCCCTTGTAAATTTTAAGGCAGCACGAGGTGGAAACATCATTTACAAATAGGTAACAAGATACAAATAGACAGTTTGTATGGTCTATCCGTTGCCTAACAACGAACATGAATGCTATTTTCTTCAGTTGACACTTACAGCGGCTTTAAAACATGCCTTTAGATGCGTTTGATCCAAAAACACACAACATCCCTTCATAATAGATTAAACATGATAAATGGCTTGTTGCTAGGGTAAACACGCTTCTTAGCTACCGTTGCTAAGAAGCATCCTTTATTCATTGGTTCCACCTTTGAAAACGTTCATCATAGGCTCAAGTGTATTTGTGCCAAAGTTCATGCTTTCATCATTAAGTGAGCAATTCTGGCCATATTTTGCACCATTCGCCTAGCCCTAGACTATAATGCAGTCCTGAAACACCCTGCTTTCATCGACTGGCATAGTTGTTTCAACGATTGGCCTAGCTGTTGTCAGAATCTGTCCGATTTAGTCAAATCTGTTCAGATTAACTAGATCTGCCTGCTTTAGCAGTCTTTTTGCATGAAATGCGTCCGATATAATTTTTTCACGAACGGCGCCCCATACAGAGGTTATGTAACTCCAAGGACCAGGCGAAGTGACTACATCTCCGACCTTGCTTGGTATTGTAATTGTTGAGCCAACAAACTATTTGAGGTTGCTGTTGACCGTTAGGTATATCGATTCCTCCTAGGGTTGCTGCCCTCGCGACCCTCCCGTGAGGAAAAGCAGGTATGAAAATGAATGAAATGAACGAGCGTTATCTCGTTATTTTTCGTGATGTTGTTCACCACAGTAGCTGACCACTTATTGGCTTATCAGTCATAATAGATCCAAGTATTTTCTAGCTATACATTTGTGTAGCTATGGGCGAGCAGAAAGTGTTTTTACGGAAATATATTATTTCAGGGATCTTTCGCAGGAAGAACGCAGAGAAAGATAAGTCACTTGAATTACTGCTCCTGCTGTCTTTTAAGTAAAGATGCAGAACAAAAGGTTGCAGTACCATATTTACATTATATGTTGCCTTTTCATTGTCTGATTTTTAGCGTTATATCCCCGGCCTATGAGTTTTTTTGTTAAAATGGATATAACTTTTAAACACGTTTGCACCTGAATATGATCTTTTTATCGTGCATGTGGCATAGCGATGTGGGGCAGCTTATGCTGCATGAAAAACTCACCGATGTCCAAGTAAGCCATCCAAGGCCATTCGCCCACTCGAGCGTACTTGCCTCCGATAATCTGCTGGCCAACAACACTGGCTTTCTGCCCCTTTAAACCACAATCTGTAGCAAAGTTTACACATTAATCCTAGCAATTCAGCTCGCAAAAAATTTAAACTGTAGGAATAGAGAAGCTGTAACGAAGTAAGAAACAATCACTAAACAAGTGTGATGGAAGCAAAAATCACTGAAAAGCGTGCAAAGGCTCTTTGAAGCAATCGAACTTTCTAATATTGAATTATGAGTTTCTGATATTGAATTATGAGATCCGGATTTTGCAGGATTTTGCGGAATAGCTTTTCCTCATAAATTTTGCCAGAAGACTAAGGAAAGGGGTGAACTCCGAAGAGAATCATGAATGCGCACAAAAACAACAAATGTTTTAATAAAACGCACGATAAAATTTCTCATTGTACTATTTTTAGTTCATTGGAGCAGGAAATGGTTGACGGGGCATAAACGATTGCGTGACCGGTAGTAATGACATAAACCAAACAAATTACTTTAAGCTTTGTTCACCAAACAACAAACATCTTTAAAATTAACCGCAAAAATCACATTTGGTATGCATTCTTGGCATCCCATACGTTTGAAAACCGGAGATCATTTTCCAAAAGACGTGGTTTTGCTACGGTCTCACTTTATCGTGCGTATGAAGTTGTCTCAAGCTATGCACCGCAGTTGGAATTCGTAACGCTTATGTGAAGGGTGCAGATACAAACAGGATCGCGATTTTCAGTTCCGCAGCGTACCATCAGACTGCTGTCCTCCTTGTGCCACTGTAGCTTGTGCTTATCAACCGCAACTGTTTTAACGCGATTTCAACCTAATCCCAACTTCAGGTAACCTTCAGAATTATACTACCAATCCACCACATGCGCCCTTTTCAAGCAAATCATAACATACTGCTGGTACAACAGAGTTTTTATCTTGTAATCTCGCAAACGTGAATAAATTCGAACATATAAATAAATTCAAATTCAATGCGCGTTGTCGTTAACTTTTTAGATGTCCAACGCGCGCGTTATCGTTAACCGTCTACTCTATAATTTGAAAAAAGTGGCACACGTGACAAGACCTGGATTTACGCTTACAGTTGCCATGGTAGCCATGCACTTACTAGGGCGACAGACCGGAAGGCTTTCGTTTACAAATATAGAATTTGGATTAGACCGGACATGCCATTCTTCGTCATCTCCGCAGAACCAATCACCAGAACCACTGATCCTTTCATACCTGAATCACAAAGACGAACTCTGCTCTTAAAAAGTGAGAAAAAAGACTAGAACACGCGTGAAATTCTTTTTTTTTTCGTTCAGATGCAAGAAAACAAAACTCATTGACAAGCTTTTTTCATGTGTCATCGGGCTTTAAAAGATCCTGCATCATCCTAAACTTGGTAAACTATACACTAAAAGATTTTAGGAGCAAGTATGTTCAAATCAACTTTTGGGAGAAAAAGTTCGAGCATGGTATTTTCGAGCAATTGCTATTTGTCTACAATAGTTGGTGGCAGGGTCGATTGATTTAAAGTTGTATCAATCATATAGCTTCTGTGATGTCAAAGATTCTATGTCAACTAACTACGAAAATAACATGTGGACTGAAATCAGTAATCCTTGCAAACTCGGAAGTCAGAACTGTTAGAGTAGGCCTGGCCAACCCGAGGCTCGCGAGCCGTAGCATTAAGTAGCTTGAAAATGACAAAATTAAGGATTCATACCGGCGTGTGAGTAGAACTGCTGAACATTAAAGAAAAGTACTTTTCAGAGGTAAATATTCAGCAGTTGAATTATGATTTCTGTACAATCTAAAACTAAAACAGATTGTTTCCGACGTGGGATCTAGAAAACCCTGACTGACGTGTAAAAAGTTGTAAGGCGCCTTTGAGTGCGTTTGCTGATGACAAAATATTAGTGAATGGCAATAATTGATTGGCTGAATAAAAGCTTACCAATAGAGAGGTAATGATCTATGTCCCGGTCTGAACAATTAAAGTATTTTCGATTAAATCTTCATTTTTTTAAATTCAAGACACGCAAAGCGAAAACGGCAACACTTCTTCCCTCATGTTTGCCGTTTCATGGGAAAAACTTATAACATGAAAAAGCAAACCGTCAAATTGAACACTTTTACCGTTATTTGAAAACGTTGAACAATAAACGTTGGACTCACCATGGTATGCAGCTAATGTTTAACGCCGTTCCATACTCCGGATTTTCACCAACGTCATTCTCAATCACAGTGTTTGTAATATTCAATAGGTGTGTTGGGCGACGACAATGTTTTACTGTTCAAATCAACAAGACTGTCATAGTATTTCTACAATCAAGGATTGTGTCGTTAATTTCACAACAGTCATGCAAAAATTTGTTTACAGCTGTCATTCAGACTTTTAACTGTGGCAAAAGCGTATTCCACATTCGATGGACAAACTTTTTCCCTCTACACACAATTTTTACCTTAAATCTGGAAGGAATTTAGTATACTTGAAGTGGGTTATGGGGCAGAAGGGAAAAAATATCGTCCAATTTGCCACTTCTAAGAAAAGATGCGTAACAGCGCAACATATATAGCCTCTCCTTTTCATTTGTAAATGACTGCTCCATGTTTGTTCATGGATTTGACACGATGTAAGGCCTCTCTTATAAAAATGTACCCGCAGCAACGCCTTCCGTGTTGTATCGTGTTTCTGCAAAAGTTACTGCGTAAAAAAGCCTCTACATTGGCAGCTACTATTTGGGAAGAAATGTCAATCAATGCTATCGCCATCGGTTGTCGCATGCTCGAAAAAGGACTCCACTCGGTATTTAGGTTAAAGCGCTCTTCTAAAAATTTGCGGCAGTCCCCAAGTAGAGACCCCACTCTTCGCACGCTACGCATCTCACAACTGAGATAGCGAAAAATACCTCCATTCAGGGAGACTTGAAAACCACGTGTGAGCACTCAGTGTTCACTGAACAGCAAGTTTAGCATACTGTAAGTTGGTGTTTGGAAAGTGGAATCACTTCACTACAAGGGAAAGAGCATGAACTTGCTGAAGAAGCTAAACAATTTTCCTTGGATATTGCTGGCATCTCTTCAACTAATTGCCGTTCCTTTAATAGTTTGGATCTGCACGATGGTGGACACTCATCTAGTCCGGCAGTAACACAACAATGTCTGCACAAGCTAGAGACTGAAGTGGGATCAGGGCCGGCCCTGGCAGGTGCGAGGCCCAATGCAAGACCCAGGCGCGGGGCCACTCTGAGCAGTGTTTTTTGACGTCATCGTGCTCAGTCAACCGTGCTAGGATCTTCTTCTTGAAGATGTTTTAGCAAAATGGCTCAATGTATATTAAAAAGACGGTAAAGTCCTGGAGTTGCACTGCATGTATGATCTGTAACATGATATCAAAGACGTTTTCTTTTTATTTGGAGGGGGCGTGAGCATAGCTCATGTGCCCCTAGCTGCGTTCATGTTTATGAATAATAGAATGCAGCTGCGGAGATCCGAGCGGCAAGCGCAAAATTACGCCATTCAAACCTAACTGACAAGCGAATTGAACTTACAATGCAATTACTTCACTCTTGTTACACGTCACTTTCTTTCGAAGAACGACTAAATTGGAGAAACTCTGCTAACATGAATTGATTAACTTTCTCGCTTTCGCTAAGCAAAAGCGCAGAAAATTACAAGATTTATAATTACTACGTCGCAGATGTAGAAATAACGTACCAAACGCAAGCATAATGCGCATGGCTGATTGACACAATAGACGCATATAGGCGCCCAATATAACGAAAAACAGGAACGAGTGTGCTGGATGACATTCACAATTTTTGCTTGCTTAGTTAAGCCGCAGTGCAGCTTTAAGTGTCCTTTACCTTTAAGTACCTGGACTTTGAAATGGTGTTTTTTTCTACCAGTACAAGCTCGCAAATAGGCAAAACACAATGAAAGTTTGGTGGAACGGCAAATGACAAAAGTCATGAATTGAATCCAACGAGCAACACTTCGTTAACCTTTGCTCAATCTCAAACCATTGAACACTTGCCTGTAAGTGACAACTAGACTTTTCATGCTCAGCCAGGCGCACACTGGTATTAGACCAGTCAGAAAACTCATCAATGGATAGCGCGGCATTAGCATCGGATAAAAGCTTGCAACAAAAATAGTATCCGATTTTTCCAACTGAGTACATTATCTATTTCCTCTCCATTGGATAATTAACTTCTAAATAATAATTTGAAAATTTCGTGCCTGCTATACATTCTTGGGAAGTTCATATTCAAATCTAACTTTTGTAGACCTTTCACGATCCCAAAATCTCGCTCAGTTGTTGAGAGACGTTTGGGCCAAGACGCAGGATCCTCACGGTTTTTGATAAAGCTAAGATTAGGGCTGTCGCTTTTCCTCTCAAAATCTTTATCACACTGCTGGACCACGCTACACGATGATGTAGCTTGTTCAGCAGGTTGTACAGAAGATACAGGAAGATTGTGCAGAACTTGATTTTTCAAGGAACTGAGCGACTCACTATCTGATTCCTCGATCTCAGTATTGTTGTCCTAGGTGGCCGTTGTCGATAAAATTCTCTATTGCTCGCTGGCACCCTATTTCATTTCCTTCACTGTTTTTATCTTTATCATTTCATTGCCACAACTGTAGGTTCTACATATGTCACGCTTTTTTTTCGGCATTTTTTTGTAATGTGGAATATCCAAGTTTCTTTAAACAACATTTAGTTATTTCAACAAAGTCGCCAGACAGAAAATATAATAACAAACCTTTCTATTTTGCAGCTTTTTTGCGTCAGTTTTGATTGGCGTTTGATGGCATTAAAATATCATTTGTGATTAGATGGGGTTTCAATCTTTGTCGTGGCAACTTCCTACACGCTATAGTTTCCGGCCTGGGGTAATATTGCCGCCAGCGGCATGGGCTTCGGAAGGGGGGGCAGAGGAGANCGTTGNCTCCCTGAATTTTAAAATTTGACATGTTGGTTGCTCTTCTGTTTCGAGTAGGCAAAATNAAATTTCACCACTTCCGCCTCTGTAAAAAACTTTTTTCGCTACCTCTGAAAAATCCAGTATTTCCTCTCTCGCTGTAAAAAATCCTTCCGACGTCCATGGCCAGTGGTAATTCACAGAAGCGTAACAACCGCTTAATCTGGATTGCGTTTTGAAAGAGTTTTGGCTGTCACAAATGAAGACGTTTGGTGACACAGTGAATATAAAATCTATCACTGGCGTAGCCAGGCTAAACGTTGCCCGAAGCCGAGTGCCGCTTTTTCCACCCCTCAAATTTACTTGCAAGATTTTAAAATGAAACAAGATCATTTTAAATTAGGTTGCACACCCCTGCTTTATCCTATTCATTGGGTAGGCTTATCGGCATCAAATTTTGGCGGGTGAAGTGAAGAAGCCGGCAAAAGTGAAGTTTTCCTAGGTGGCAGTTGTCCTAGTTTACAGTTGTCCTAGGTTGCAGTGTCCTATTGCTGGTTGCGGTTGCCCTAGGTATAAATTATCCTAGGTGGCAGTTGTCCTGGGTGGTTGTAGTCCTACAGAACCAACTGCTAGTTTACTGAAAATCATGAGGTAGTTATAGACCTCATAGAGCTGCTTCGGCCGTGACGTTTCCCGACAGAAAGAGTTGAAAAAGTGAGTACAGCTGATAGTGAGAAGCACGCTTGAAACACTATTTTAAATTGTTAAGATGAATATTGTCTGGTATACTTCTCTTTCTAACCCGTGTTCAATCAGCTGGACAATCTCCTTCGTATCGTGGGCGGCTTGTCATTCACATACAAAATCGTTTTACCGAAAAAATAATTTCGACAGCAATACGAGGTATACTAAGTGCTGATAAGCTAAGTCATATTTTATTTGCTTCCCTCACAGTGTGATTCTTTGTGAATTTCAAATAGTAGAAATGCTTTTTCCAAATTACAAAATGTAATTTTGCTTTTGACGTTAATTCGCCTATATTTTGAACTAAAAATGACATCATGGTCTAACTCTAAAACAAAACTTTACAAAGGAAACTTTTAAAGCGGTTTTGGGAATATTTTGAACGTATTTGATAATAGAACATATTTGAAAAACGCCGATCTTTTTTTGAATCAAGTACAAAGAGACCGTGTTCTGAAATGTTTCTGGAAACAAAGCGCAATTGAAAACGACTTAAACAAAATCATGTTGGGCATTTGAAACACAATTCTTCTCATCAACATGAAGGATCACCTGGGGAAGAGTGTAAAAACACACCACAAAACACTCGTTTGCTCAGGCGTGTACACAAAACGCAGACAATCATAACATGTTGGTCAGTTGTGAACGCAAACTGCTGCACCAAAAACTTTGGGGGACTCAGTTTAGGAACAAAGCCAACATAGAGAATAACGTAAGTTTATACTACAAGTTTTTCAGGCAGCAATTTTGGAAGTCAAAACTCTGGTTTATGAAAGTCCACAAACTTTTCAGGGTGTTCTTTCGTGTGTTGGTAAGCTACAGAGTCTATGAACGTCTTGTCTCCATAAAATCTGTTCAACACAGTTTGTTTTGTGTGTTCCTGTTTGAAGCAACCCCGCGTGAACGTCTCATCTAATAAATGAGTTTTAAACGCTTAAATGATTTTGTAGGTACATAAGACTTCCAGTGCATCTGTCCCTTGACGTAACAGACTGCGCGTTTTATTGTGCTGCAGGTGTTGCAACGGTGAATCTAGAAAAAATGGTGCATGGGTTGCGTTGAGCGCAACCTTATTTACAAAAAAAAGTAGAAAACAAGTGCCAAAAATCTGACAACGCTTCAGTACTCTCACAATATCGTCAACGTTGATAAAACAGAATCTTCGGCTTTCGCAAGATTGTGTAGGAAAACACGTGCAATTTTGGAATCGCTGTCCATTCAAAAACCACCTGTCATTAAACGTCCATACGTCGTTTACTCCACTGATTTTATTTATGATCTTAGTCAGACCACCAAGATGCCTGATGTAGCTCTTTGTCTTCTCAATTATGTCTAACATGCATTATTTCTTCCTTATTTGAGCTTGCCTCATGTTTTGTGACCTGTCATTCCGCACTATTCCGGTGTTCGTTGCTAAGTATAAAAATAGTCTTTTTCAAAGCATCGTTCAAGAGAAAAACCCGGTTTTCGGTTTGTTTTGTGAAAATTGCTTGCAGTCAACAACCAACATAAACACCAACTTTGACAAGAAGGTGATGATGCACTCCATCTTCCCTTGTGCAGACATTTCATCCGATTATTTCCAACCAGTCTGTAACCGACATTGCATTGGAATGTAACTGCGTTGTTGTAAATATACGTGTCGTTGCTGCCTGTATCTTCTATTTTTCTGCCATTTGCAGGGGTGACAACGGCATCAGGGTCACAAAAATATGCTGCGAAAAAAATAAATAAGGTTAATCACCAGGCCCCACAGTTTGTTTTCCTTGCCTTAGAATGAAGCGTAGACTTTGTTAGCCTGCGATTAAGTCAAAACTGTAAACAAAGTTTTGTGGTGCCACAATGAAGCCACATAATAACCTTTTCTATATTTTTTTCTACATTCTACATTCTACATAGGATCAGGCCCGTAGCCACGGGAGAGATTCGGGGGCAGTAACCCCTAAATTTTTGTTGTGCCTCCCCAAATGATTCAAACTCGAAAAACTAATAAATTTTGCAAATGATCGTTTTCAATCTGTTTAATCGTCACGCCAACTCCCAACACCACCGCACATTTCATAAAAAGCTAACCTCATTGTTACAGGATGAATTGTACTAAGGAACGTCCACACTGGTAACAATTTGGATTTGTGACATCACAGTCACTAAAGACCGTCTTTCGAAACTGTTTCCGCAGTCTCTCTGTTAGTGCGAACAACACCATGGCCCTAGCAATCTGGCTGTGGTAATATAAGAATATAGTCTTAGCCAGTGTCTATCTAAGAAAATTTTAACATATGTTGGTTTTAGTGAGCGTAAATATTTTAAAGCTGAATTACCAGAATTATAAATGAATTACAAATTTGGTGAATTATTTGCATTTAAAAATAAGTATAAAGTCTCATGAAAATACGAACGAAGGGCCTACACATTTATTTCAAAGAGCTTCTCCTTCTTTTCCTACTTTTCCAACGTTTTGGAATGTTGCAACTGCTCTAGAATCAGATTTCACTGCGCAAATGGTTTAGTGTGGTACTGGGCAGTTGCGCTTTGCGGTGAGACATGCCAGCCTACTTTTTGACGAATCATTATTTTTCCCAGACATCTATTGTAGTGCAAAAATGTCGATTGCGAAGGCTAATAAGAGAAAATACAGAAAAACTACATCAAGTATGACCAACTTGCCTCCAGAAAAATGAAGAGGATATTCTGCAAGGGTGTGTTGTGCATAAAAAAGTTGTCTAACAGCTGTTTTAAACCATTCCAGCTCAAACAGCATTTGAACAATGCTCACAAAGACCAAGTCAGCATGTTGATTGAGTAATTTGAGTCTAAAGAAGGTTGTCTCAAACGTGTCAGGCTGGATGCAGGAGGTACATATAACCAAGCAAATCTTTCCATCCCATGTGGTTGTATTTCGCATTCCTAATTCGAAAAAATCTACATTACCGCAGAAACACTGTGGAAATCATGCCTTCCGGATTGTGTGAAACTAGTTCTGTTGGCTCACGGATCATTTTGAGTTGGCCTACGGAGCGAACCTTGTCAGCCAATGGTTAGAACCTCCAAATCAAACGTTGGCAAAACGATGCGACCTTTTCAAACAAACTGGTATGCCAACCGTGAATGACTAGAATATTCAGCTCAAAGGAATGCTTCCTACTGCTTGCTTCTAATGACAGAGATAAAGTATTGTATTTACTCACAAAAGATGTCAGAACAGGAAAACAGGTACGGAGACAGGTAAGGAATTGAACAAGCATTCTGGTAGTAAATCGCACATTCAAGCTATATCCGTGTGGGTGGAGCGTCAAGCAAGGGAAAAAAGCTATTCTTCAGCTGACTTAGCGTTGTCACGAGATGTGGTTAGACGCAATAGATACTATCTCTCAGCCAGGGCTGTGGAGCCGGGGCCGGAGCCCAAGCAATTTTGGATGTTTGGAGCCGGAGTCAAAAATTTTGAATGGCGGAGCCTGAACTTGAGTTCCTGTTCAACAGACATAGTTTCTGGAGCAAGCCAATTGTACAAATAATACAATGGTTTTTGGTTTTTAATGGACCAAATCGTTCTTGAGCCGGAGCCAAAAACTTTTAGATGCCTGGAGCTGGGGTCGGAGCCCGAAATTTGAGTTCCGGCTCACAGTCCTGCTTTCATCTATTGTCGATGACATAACATTTCTTGCAG
>JGI24158J21664_10005494_pt1 | contig 16569 bp, 11 predicted proteins | sample Ectturendosymbi3_FD_21664 | JGI IMG/M metagenome (IMG submission 21664)
ATCCTTGCAAGCTTTCAAGTTCGCAGGATTGTCGACTTACGACTGATCCTTACTTGGGTTGCAAGGCCTTGACTCGTTTCCGCGATTCATCAATCCAAAGTGATTCCTAACGCTGGGGTAATGACCCACAAGGTGGGATCATGGAAAGTCGGCTCTGTAAAACAAAAATAACAATGTGGTGAAATTCTAATTCAACACCAATTCGGAAAATAGCGTTAAAAGCATGTTGGTGGGACTGGTTACGATATCCTGACAACGAATATTTGAATGAAAGCCGTCGTTGGTGAGTATTTATGAAGTTACGCGCAATCAAAATGTCACATTATACAAGGTAGGCCTATACCTTCACTTACCATGCACAGCCACAACATGGCGGCGGAAACTCTGCGCAAGAACTGCTGAATCGTTGCATTGTTTAGGGTTAAATCCAAACCATAATCTAACTCTAAACCAGTGGTTCTCAAACTTTCTTCGTTGCGACGCCTTTGGAAAAGTTTGCTGGTCTTGCGACGCCTCAGCAATATGAATTTAATAGATACTTTTGTAATAATTCAAGTTTTATTTGTTGAAGAAACAACAAAAAGATATGCGCATCATTATCATTAACGTGATGCGTGGGCTTGCTTATTTTTACAAAAGTCGTCGAATCTTGGACGAATCTGTGAAACTGCCGCGCCCATTTCCCTTCCAAGGTTTATTCGTGGTTGATATTTGGCTTTAATCACAGCCATGGCAGTAAATCATGATTAGTATAAATACGACGTTGCGAAAGGGATAACTATTCCTAGCGCTTTTTTCGCCAAAACTGGGCATTCGTCACTAAATGAAATTCAAATAAATTTATCGGATTTCCTGAGTTGAACTATCTTTTTAAGTAAATATTGTATCATAGGTCAGGTCAATATAGTTTTATTTTTTTGTTCAGTAAAGGACGATGGTGTAGGTTGGACGAAAGGATCTCAAATCCACTTACAGCTTGATAAACTCCCCGGAAAGTACTGATAAAAATTTAACTCAAGCTTAAATGGATGTTACAAAAATATTCTCTGTAAATTTGAAGGCAGCATCACACATGTATTTTCACGCAAATTAGACAAGAAAGTAAAGCACTGAGAACTTCAGGACAGGTTTGCTGTATCTTCCTTCAAAAACAATAGCTTTTTAAGGAACGCCGCAATTTTATCTGATACGTCAAGCATATTTTTATCCGGCCCTTGCATAGAAAAAAAAATAAATTATTCAATTTACCGAAGGTATCACATAAGCATGGGCGTCCGCAGGGGGGCAAAACGGGCATTTGCCCCCCCCCCCTGGTAATTGAAAATAAGCACCAAGATTTTGTAGTAAACATGAAGTCATCAGATCAATTCCGATCAATTAATTAATATTTGCAATGCCACTTTATTTGCCGGTATGAAATTCACATTGCACAACAGCCAGGTTTACTGTTCTGGTGTCGTGCAGTAGTGAGCTTGCAGTTCACTCGTGTCCACGCCTTTGCGTGACCAAACTTAGGAGTGAATTTTTCTGGTGTTGGTCTTTATTGCGTAACAATATCATGGCAACAAATCTTCCAAGATTTGCTTCAAGTTACGACAGCAGGCGTTTTACCGTATGCTGCTTTTGAACACTGGTGACACGCTTAGTGATTTTTAGACTGGCCTAGCTAGTGATCTAGTGATTTTTCAGAACAATGTAGTGATTTTTTGAGTATGTGTTTGAAGAAAACCAACTGTCCTTTTTCTAACTTTTCAGACGTTTTCAATCCGTAAACAATTGGTTACGTGATTGGTTGTTTGAAGATTTGCACCATCACAACAAAAAGTGTTTTTAATTTGAGTTTCCAATCGTTTTCATTTCCGCGCTGTTATTGCTGCAATATTGGGCATGACAGGATTTCATTTCGTTACAGGAACGCTGCAGAAGAAATAATCAAATAAATGATTCAGGGCCGGCTTTAGCAAGTGCCGGGCCCGATTGGAAGCATTTTTGCGGGGCCCCACTCAGTGGCTTGTGCAGAAACTTTTTAAGAGGTCATCAAATCATAATCATAGAAATCATGAGTTATGGTTAGGGAAACCAATTTTTTGACCTAAAAACTTAAAATTTTGACTTTATAATTTACAAATTTTGACTTTATTTTGACCTATAAATATTCTGCGTTTGCACCTGCAAAATAATTCAACTTTATGTGTTAACCCAGAAGCATATTCATACACTCTATGCTTCGAAATTTTAAAATATTTGGTTGTTTAACTTAGGGAATGATATATAGATAAGTAAATAAATAACTACAGTAGAGTCAGCCTGAGAACATGATAAAGTTGAAATGTTGTATGCATGATAGATTGAGCAATTTACCAAAGCAAGTACTGTAAGACCATGTTTCTTGCCTTACCATGCCTATCCTACATACTGTTCAATCGTCCAGTAGTGGGCAAAACAGCATTATTACGCCAGAAGTCGCAACAAACCTGCAACTAAACTTGCAAAAGCATATCAATATATGTTGTTGTAGTTTCAATAAAGTATCGATGAAGAGAAAAAAACTCTCGCTGCAAGAAAATTTTGACCTAATGATAAATTTTAACTTTTTTTTGACCTATTAACTTGGGATTCCCTCGTGGTATGAGCGTGAAATTTGGTTTGTGGACGTTTCATGAACTTTCAAAGCGGCAGAAAAATTTTGACTTTATTGACTTTTGGTTGCCCTAGTTATGGTGAAAGATTGAGGTCCGAAAACGGCAATGCCAAGCTAGAGGTGTATGGGACAGGGCCGCAACCAGCGAAAAATTTCGGGGGGGCAAAGTCACTTTTGGCAACGATTATGACGTCATCGATGTGCAGTCAACCATGATGCGACTTTTTTCCTACTAACAACTTACCAACATTGGTGGTGGAACTTTTTTCATAGTGGGAGGACCATGGGCGTCCGCAGGGGGGACAAAATGGGCATTTCCTCCCCCTGCTAATTGGCACACGAACCAAATATGCTAGAAAACCTGAAGTCAACAGTTTAATTCCGATATTAATTGAGTTAATTCTTGGAATGACAGTTTATTTTCCGGTATGACACTCACACTGCGCAACAGCCAGCTTTACTGTTTTGGCATTACGCCGTGATGAGCTGCATTTTCATATCGGAATTAAACTATTGACTTCAGGTTTTCTAGCATATTTGGTTCGTTGAGAAAGAATTGTTCTATTATTGGACTTTACTGGGTAACAATAACATGGCAACAACAATTCTTCAAAGGTTCATTTCAAGTTGCGGCAATAGGTGTTTTGCCGCCTGTGACTGTTGAACGCAAGCATCTTGGCAAGTAATGCAGCGAGACAGTTACTGCTGATAGCAGTAAGCCAAATAATTTTATACTGTGTGAAAAGAAACAAGGACGCCAGAAAGCAGGAAAGTGAGAGGAACATTTCCCTCTGCTCTTTCAAAAGGGGGAGGAAGTGCCTTTTTCATTACAGTATTGTGGGTAATTTCATGGTTCATCAAGATCGAATTGAAACAAATTTATTGCAGCTATTCGCGTAACAGGAAAATTCAGAATGGTTTTCCATCATTTCTTCTATTATTTTTGAGGTCAATATTGTTGCTGAACAGAAACAAAAATATTGGTAACGATTTGCTTGCTTTATATAAGTTTTCTTTTCCCTCAACTTTATACTGCTCCCCCTGCCCTACTGTTGTTTTGGCGTGCCTAAAAAGAAGCATTGCTGCCAATAAAGCGCAAATTTTGAAACCAATTTTCCTTCTAAGTTACGAAAATGCGCAGTACCACCAGAATCGTCGCCAGAAAGTCTTCAATAAGAGGTCTTTCTGTGCAGGGTGGTATTTAATATCTCAAATTGGGGGACTTTAATGTTTGTTTGGGGAAAGCTTAACCCACCAAAGCCTCCTCCCGTGCTGACGGGACTGAGTGCCACCAGACCATTTGGGCAGTGAAAGCTCATTCTTGCGCACTTGCGCTATTCCAAAACATTGTGAAAACATTAAAACAAAGAGAACCTACTTGAATTATGTGTGTACCTTGTCAATCCCGTCGCCACGGGAGGGCTTTGGTGGGCTTACCCCCCCAAACAAAGTTCCAAGCCCCCCAAATTGAAACGTGAAACACTATAAATAAGTGGAATTTTGGTTAATTTTATAATGTCAAGCCCCCCCGCACAAACGCAAAGCACCCCCGAACTGCAAAGCCCCCCTATTGAAGACTTTCTGGCGACGGTTCTGTACCTTGTTCGTGTTTTGGTAAAATTTTAGACTCATTCTAATAATTCACAAGTTTTTGTAATTCATTCAGAACTCTGTTAATTCAATCTTAAGAAGTAGGATATTCATGCTCACTAAAACAAACATTTGCTCTCTGCAAATTTTCTGAGAGGGAACCCTGTTTGCAACTGCTGCCGTAACATTGGACATTTTCTTTATGGCACAGAAAGGGTAAAGCATTTTGCGTTGCATCGTCAGCAACCTGAAACTGACAAGCAAAACTACTGGACTTATTTTGCCTTTGGCCAAATACGATTGGTTGAAGGTAAAATAGTTCCAGCAGTGCTTTTGCCTCATGAGGCAAAATAGACACAGCCTTTGGCATTTACAAAATTTAACAAGGAAGTGGCATCAGAAGGAAAAGCACTGCTGGAGTTATTTTGCATTAGGAGAATTCGATTGCTTGGATTGATCAAGTGACAAGGTCGATACACTTGGATTAGCATAATATCCTTGTTATATGACCTAAAACCCTAAACCTAAAACCAAATCCAAAACCTAAACCCAAAACTTAACCCAAAACATAAAAACCCAAAACCTAAACCCAAAACCTAAACCTAAAAATTGAACCTAAAATCTAAACCCGAAACCTAATCCGTAAACCTAAACCCTAAACGTAAACTCTAAACCGAAACTTAAACATACACCCTAAATGTAAACCCTAAACATTTTGAAAAAGTACATTAAAAGCCCTCCTATCAAAAGTGTAACCTCTACAAGCTAAGCCAAAGGAAATGGTGAGAGCAGAATCAACGAACACTTGCACAGCAGGTACAGACACTAACCACTCAATTATGTTCACGTTGCTACTAGAATAGAACTCAACGTTATGTGTGAACAATGGTGGATAGGCCTACATTTCGAATTGCAAACATCTGATGGCAAAATATAAACTACCATTTAGCAAACCTGTGAAATCGGATCACAACTAAAATTTTTGATATTTTCAGAATATTCACATTAAAACAAAAAAAAATTTCTCAGTTCGATCCAGTCCTGATCCGGCCAATCAAAATTGGCTTCAGTCCTGATCTAGTCCTGATTCGTGCTCATCTCTGATAGTCATCCAGCAAAGATAAGATATAACACCTTAGCAATAAAACATCAACAAACGAAAAATTTTGGCAACAGAACATCACACAAAAACTACAAAGTTTATGCAACATTTTATTATAATGCTACACAATATTGGCAAAGTCAAACGAAATAGATAAATGGGCTGTGGAATTGGAGCCCGAGCCCAAGAAACTTTGGATGGTTGTAGCTGGAGCTGAAGCCAAATGCTTTTACATGGTGAAGCCTGAAATTTAGGTTCCGGTTACATTACACTGTCCTTGGAGGGCAAGCAAGTTAACTCATTGCGGGACGAGCGTGGTTTGTCGTACGTGTACATAATATCCTCGTTTTCATGGTTGTTCGAATGGGGTGCCTGGGGGCCTTGGACTGGACCCCCGAATTTTGAAATTTGAAAATCTTTTTTTCTTAATTTCGGGTTTCTAATAGAAAAATTTAACCGTTGTTTGATCCCTTGAAAAATGCTTTTGCCACCACCTGTAAAAATCAACTATTGTCCGCCCTGGAATAAATCCTTCCTACGCCCAAGTTCGTTTGTGTGTAGAACAGGGGATCTCAAATTTTTTGCACATGTTCCACTATCCATCAAATATATCATTTTGCGACACCTTTTATCTATGCTGGTGTAATATTACAATTGTACAATTAAGATATTTGTTTTCAGTTTTCAATGTACCAAATCATTTTGGAGCCGGAACTCAAGGCAAAAACTTGAGATGCCTGGAACTGGAGGTTTAAATTTAGCTCTGGCTCCACAACCCTGCTTTAGGCTATTGTAGCCTACAATACAAGAAATGCATTTGCTAAGAGAAAGAAACGTATTTTTCGGGCTTTAGCATTAGCAGTGCCCTTCAGAACGTTGTCCAAGTTTTTTGGATTCAATGGACATAATCGTCAAACTATTTAGGCGCTTTTGCTGGATTGATGATCTCACATACGAGGGTTTTAAATTAGTGTCAGCTTAGAAAACTCCTTTCTCTGGATGCCACGGTCACTGGGATGGTCAATTGTAAATTCTGCGGACAATAAACAAATATGAAAAGAGGCTACCTCATCAGATCTCTACGAAGGTAAATGCATACCGCTTTGAAAGACCGACCAAGTAGCAAACACTTGCAACCACGACCTAAACTTTACTTTCAGAAGACAAGTGGCAGTTGCTATTCAAACAGCAATATCCTTCTGCTTCAAGTAGGCTACAAAACGCTTACAACTGAAACAGAAAACAGCGTCAAAACTTAAGCTCTCTCTGCCTTAACTAGCTGCTATTGAAACGACTAGACCACATATCGAAGACAATGAACACTCATGGGCGTCGGAAAATTTTAAATCAAGTGAAGTTTTCTCAGATCTAGTGAATTTTTGTGAACCTAGTGATTTTTGCCGAAAAGCCTGTGGCAGCACTGCTTTTGAACGCAGACATCGTGGCAGGTAATGCAGCAAGGCAGTGATTGGCTGCTGATAGAGGCAAGCCACGCATTTTGATGCTGTGTGAAAAGAAGCCCAAGTGAATCTGTAGCCATGGGCCTCCGCAAGGAGGGAAAATGGCGTTTGACTCCCTTAGATATTTGGTCTAAGAACCGAAAATTTTTAGAAAACCTGAAGACAGCAGTTTAATTTCGATTAATTGGTTTCATGCTTGCAATGACAGTTTATTTGCCGGTATGACACACTGCACAAGAGCCAGGTTCGCTGTTCTGGTGTCATGCAGTTATGAGCTTGCAGTTCACTCATGTCTGCTACTTCGCCTGCAGCTGCAAAGGCAGGTTACAAACAGGGTTGCCAGACAACTTTTGAGAAAAAAGCCAAACTATGTCTAAAAAAGCCAAACCGTGTAAAAAAGCCGAATTGTTAAATAACATGAAATTTAAAATTTTTATTAGTTGTAGGACATTTTAGAAGAATAAAGTTGCAGCATTACTTCTACACTCTACAGGAACAAATCTTCATCTTCTACATTTTCCACAGTGTTTCCACTCGAACCTTTGGCATTATGGGTTGTAAGATGCAACTTTATTCTTCTATGGGTTGCCAGATAACTTTTGAGAAAATACACCAAGCACTCTAAAAAAGCCTAGTAACAGTTTGCAGCAAAATATTTAAAATGCCAAGACACCAATCTGATCATATGGGCCAACTGCCTCCACAAAAAGCCAAATGTTGAAGAGAAAAAGCCAGACAATATTTTTGACGTCAATTGCCTCTACAAAAGACCAAATTTGTGAATTTTGGCGTCAAAAAAAACAATCGGGCAACCCTGGTGACAGAGCTTGTGAGTGGATTGTTCGATCGTTAGTCTTTATTGCGTAACAACATGGCAACAAATCTTCAAAGGTTCACTTCAAGTTACGGTAGTAGGCGTTTTGCCACATATGTGATTGTTGAACGCAAACATTTTTGGCAGAAAATGCTGCGAGATAGTGACTGCTGATAGCGGTAAGCTTCGTAGTTTTGTACTGCGTGAAAAGAAGAAGCGTGAATGAAAAAGAAGCATTGCTGCGCCAACTAAGCGCAATTTTTGCGACTGTTGCCGTAACACGGGGCAATTTCGTTTTGGTGTAGAAAGCGCAAAGCGTTTTGTGAACGTGCATTTGCACTGCATCGTCAACAACATGAACAAGATAAGCAAAATGTCGAGGTTGCTCCCCCTGGAAAAATTTCTGCGGACGCCCATGCAGATAAGCAAGCAAATTTAAATCAATATTTGTTCTGGAGCACAGGGTCGAATTTACCTATATAGGCTATATAGGGATAAGCCTAGGGCCTCAAGATCCAAGGGGGCCTCCAACAAACTGTGGTACGCATGGAGTCAATGGCCGGTATATGATCGTTTAGATTAAACTTCGTCAAAAATTTATGTCTTAATTATTATTCACGAAATTTAGTTCTATTCAACTTTCGTGGTGATAACGCCAGAGTCTTCCAACGAGTTTCCATGAATCTCAATATGACGGTTGGTCAAGCCGCATGCCAACTATTACGTCGATATACTCAAAGCACGCTGGCTGCGTCCTGCGTTTGCTGAATCGTACCGATTGTTATGTGCGACTCTATCAAAAGAACTTGTGGCTGTTCATATTTGAAATGCGCCTGATCAGTGGCATAACTGACGGGTGGCAAGGGTGCGAGCTGCCCCCCTTGCCAAGCTAAATGTAAAAGCCGGGCCCCTACCTAGCTTGTATTTTGGTATTTACTAGTCTTTTCATTTCAGTAGATTGCTGTTTTTTTTGCATTTTTCGGAGTGTTTTCCGCTGATTCGGGTTTTTGTATAGCCGTTAAATACCGGATTTGCTATTGTTTCTCAACTATTTTCTGAGTGTTAGCCAGTGGGCTAACACTTTCAGCTAAGTTTCCTCCTGGCTCAAACCTCTAGTTACGTCACTGCACCTGATCAAAGCAAGGTTGTACTACAGATAAGAGCTTTGTGTAGGGCTATAGCAGCATCATCTTACAATAAAACAGGGTTCCCATGCGGTATAGAAAGTATTGAAAAAGTATTGAATTTCAAAATTGGATTTCAAGACCTTGTAAAAGTATTGAATTTGGCCAAAATGTACATTAGGTATTGAAAAAGTATGGAAATTCTAAATGGAAAAGAAATCAGAAATATCTGAGCAGAATTTTACTGTAGGCAAAGTACTTAATTATTTATGCAGTGTTATGCAATGTGTAAAAATGAGTAAGAAATTCGAAAAATGAAGAGAAGTAATGTTATTGAACTTTTTTAATTTAGTATTGAAAAAGTATGAAAAATGATTTTTGAATATGTGTGGGAACCCTGAAAAAGCATAGTGTTTCTTAGGTGACTGAGCAATACAGTAGTTTTGTCAGGGTTTGTATCGGGTAAAGCTCGATTGGTATTTTTAGATGTGATTTTTTCCATTTGAATTTTTTTCAGTAAAGTCATGCAGAAATTTGTACACTTCCCATGCTAAGCAAATCAGAGAAGATCTTGATGAGCTTGAATATCAAGCAAAAGCAACTTTGCCAGCTGGAAACCGCAGAACTCTTCCCCAACGAGACAGGGAACCAGCAAAAAAATGACAAAAGCGCGTTTGGGTCTGATGCCGTAGGTTGGTGGTTCTTAGTTTATGCAACCATGCGAAGCCTTATTTCTTAGCTTGATGGTCAGTAACTGCTCAGGCGAAAGATTCTTTTTAAGATTCAAAAGAATTAAAAATGATTTAAAGGGTCGCAATGTTCCAGGAGATGTTGTTCACACTAAGCATTCGGTACAAAGTGATAAACTTAGGCAAACAAATTGTAATGAATTCTTAGATAATTTTGTTATGAAGAAGGCGGGCAAAACCTTTTTAACTGTTTACTGTGTTATGTGCAATCTTACTTGATTCGATGATTGTAGCTTTGTATTTCTTTATACGTAGGCTATTGCAGTAATGACTGCATAAGCAAAATTTAAACCAGCCCAGTCGCCATTGTGAGCATTCGTGAGCTCAACCCTTCCAAATTTAAATATGAAACATTATAAATCAGTGAAGAGTTTATCAAATTTTCAGAATGTCAAGTCCCCTTGCGCAAATTTAAGCCCCCTATTCAAGACTTTCTGGCGACGCTTCCGATTTTTAAACTTCACATCTTTTCACGCGACAGTTTAGTTGCGTTCGATTCTTGCCAGTCTAAAAAGTAAGAAACATGCGAATCGTGGACCTAACAGTTACAACCATTTGGGTGCTTTTATGTGACGTGTTTGCTCGTGTGTGTAAGATTTTTACAGCCGTGGAAAGCGAGTTGCAACGTGGTCCTCGCGTTGTGCTTTAAAGTCTTTATGCCGCCACACCTACTATATAGGTGCAGTATGTTTGTTTTTCTTTTTGAACACAGATAAGAAAAAACAGATGTGATTCTTGTAAAAAAAAACGTAGGCCATGTTTTGTCAAACGATTTTGGTTGGTTTGCCTGTGGCAGTAATCCTGTTCCCGCCAGCCAAGTAGGATTTCAACAATTCCTTGTAATTTAACGCTTTTGCATCCAAGGCAGTAACAAACGCAGTGATCGTGGGCACTGCAGTAATGATTTAGAATTTTTTACTGACCGTACTTTCAGAGCGTCATTTTCGGATTTTCGCAAAGTGAATAACGCTTTCCATTTTTGTCCTCGCAACAATGAGAAAGGGTGGATTAGCCTAGGGCCTCGCATCAGTTAAATCCGGCCCTGCTGGAGCTAATCAATCAGAAAGTTTATTATTTTTATAACTGAATGACTGGTGCAGCTTTCATTTCCATGAATCAAAGTAAATTAAAATTGTGCAATGCATTTAATAGTAAAGACTAACTAAAGCTACGTAACCATGAGATAGTAAATATGCTATCTTTAGTCAGCATGACCGTACTTGAACAATAACTGTTCTTTGGTGAAGTTATAAAACTGCCCTTGTTATTAGCTCAATGAGTAAAACTGCAGCGAGTTTACGTTTGTGCGACGCCCTTGGAAAATTAAAACGACGCACCAGGGCGTCGCGACGCATAGTTTGAGAACCATGGCTCTAAACCCTAACCGTAAAACCTCTTAACCCGTTACCAGTCCGAAAACGCAATGATTCAGCAGTTCCCACGTAGAGTTGCCGCCGCTATGTTGCGGCTCTGCATCGCAATGGCAGTTGAAGGATCGATTGATTGATTTATTGCTTCGTATGACTCAGCTAATAAACAGAAATAATGCAAAATGCCATCGCAAAATAAGGAAACCAGTTGTCAGTGAACATTAAAATAAATGAAAACACAATGGCAAAATAACTGATCAATCTGATCAATTTAAGTCACTATGTCATATAGGATTGGTGGAGGACCATGGTGGTCATCTAGTCAACCAATCCCTTTTTATAACTTTTTGAAAAGTGTTGAAAAACAAATGTTGGAAATCAAACAAGCCTAATTACAGTAGATAGAGAAACAAACAAACACAGAACACGGTGAGGTAAATTTATAGATGAAGAGAGCATGACTATGCACAAAGGAGTGGGTCAAATTCAATTGAGGAAATTTGGTCTGGTCAAAAAATGTTTAAACAAAGTATCAAACTAAAAAAAACTGGTGAGATACAAAAGAAAAACCAAACAAAAAATGTGGAGTGTAGTTTCATGCCGAAAAATGGGATGTGCACAGGAAAGAATGAGAAACAAAAAGTAAAGATACATAGAAAACAAACAAAATTACATTATTTAAATTACTGAAACTATCAGCATTTAGTTCTTGATAAGTGAAATGGTGCTAAAACACATAAATATGTATCTTGTTCATGTAAGATGTGTTTCATAAGCTTCCATTTGAAGGTAAAAGTGGCAGAAGACTTAATGCAGTCTGGTATTGAAGACCAAACTTTTGGGCAAACAAATGTAAGGGTAAGGGAATATTTTCCTGAAGGACGGTTAACTCTAGGTAAAAATAGATTGTTAGAAGTGGATGGTCTTGTGGAGTAAGAATGAATTGAGCTGTTTGGAATAAAATAGTCATCAAAATGGTTTGGAAGCAGTTCACTGTAATAAGAGTGCGTAAATTTGCTTACTGATAAAGCAGAAAGTTTGGGAAGGCATAAGATGTTTAGGTGTTGCAAAGATTCTTCCAGAGATGTTGGTCTAATTCAGGGGTTCTCAAACTTTTGGTGTTAAGGAGCCCATGAAGAGATTGACCATAATTTTCGGAGCCCCACAATAAATTTATAAAATATAAGTAAATAAGTAAACGAATAGCTCGCGGAGCCCCGAGGTTTCTCTCGCGGAGCGCTGGGGCTCCGTACGGAGCACTTTGAGAACCTATGGTCTAATTAATTGTATAGCTTTATTTTGGAATTTAATGAGAGGCTGAATAGTAGGATTTGAAGAACGGTATGCAAGGTGACATTTTGATTGCGCGTAACTTCGTAATAACTTCGTAAATTCTCACCAACAACGGCTTTCGTGCATATATGCGTCGTCTGTGCATCGTAGCGAGTCCACCAAACATGTTTTTAACGCTACTTTCCGAACTGGGGTAGAACTAGAATTTGACCAACAATCTTTGTAGAATATGACCCCCCCCTTTATGCACATTGTTTATTGTACATACTTTTTAAATAATAAAAAGTAGCCTCCAAGGTATCATTGCGTCAGTTTAATACTACACAAACTCTGGTTTGTTTTTTGTACTCTTAACTCTGGTTTGTTTTTTCTACTCTTTCTTACATCACAGGAAGGCATATGGTCGTGATTAATACATGAATACGACACAATTCTGTATGCAGAGAGTAAAACTAGTTGAAATTGCCTTCAATTTGGTATCTCCTTTATTCAGATATCATGACTCTTTTTTATTGTTCCGGTAATAAACAAACTGCTTTGGCCAGGGGTTAGTATAAGGAGGCGGAAGCAGTGAGTAGGAAATGGCCCGATTTGTGAAATAAGCGATTTTCGAGGGCAATTGCAAAAAGGTTGTACCACAGCAGTACACTGGCGCTGAGCGATGACGTCGTCGTTGCGATGGAGCTCTGCCCAACTGCTTGTTCCCCCTTCATACAAAATTCCTGGCTTCATTGTTTCCCATCTCGATCGTAGGATGTGATTCCCACCTAGGGCTTTGCTGCGCCTGGTCGCTGTCGTTCCTTGAAGCCCTGCAGTCTCAGAAAATGTGTTGTTCAGTCGTATTCTTTTCCCGGGGCAAGACATTGTTGACCAATTAAAATTTTTGTGTCGCCAAGCTTTTCCGTATGAACGATCGTTACGATAGGATTTCAAAAATAATATTTCTGGAGTCATAACTCCCAGAATCTTAACTTAACATGTTGACAGTTGTGGTGAAGTAATAGGGCCTTATGCGATTTTCGGCAGATAGGATTCGAAAAACTCGAATTAAAATCAGATCTATTTTAATAAGGTTGTAGGACTGACGATGCGTAGTATTACGTGAAATAGATTTCCTATTAAATATTTGCTGATTGGTTCAAACTCTTCACCTATGTGGAGACCATAGTTACTTAAAATCAGAACTATTATAGCTTACTTTTTGCAGGCGTAGATGTGGATCTTTTGCGAGTTCGCGGTCGCTTTCCCTACTTCGAATGGAACAGTTCAGTTGTCGATGATCCTGAAAACATGACGTTGACTTTCTATTGGTATCCCAAGGAGAGCAAAACTAATGTCAGTCCCGTGTAAGTTTCTAACCAACATCTGCTTGAAATCTACACTTCAGCGTTGCGCAAAACCTGCAAACCATTGACCACCTGTTGCTTTGCACAGACTTCAGTGTCTTTTTGTATAAAGGCCCATATTTGTATGTGCATTGCAGAATACGGTTGCATTGGTGGCAAATGTTTATAGTTTTTTGAGTCGTGATGAAATTTTGGCAAAAAATATTTACAGGAAACCAGCTGCTGAAAACCTTGTCACCACAGTGTTTTATGTTTGCTCAGGGGTTACCCGGTACCTGGTTGTTGTGGAATGTTTTTGGAAGAAGGAAATTGCTCCGCTGTCACTTGCGTTGATGGCCACATCTATTACTGGGTTCAGTCAAACGACTGCATCCAGTTTTACGATTCAATGTTGCCTCAATATGAAAATTGTGAGATTTAGTTTGTTTCCTTCTTTTCTCATTTTTAAATGTAATTTTCACAATCGTTGCTTCTGACTGCATTGTGTTGCAGAGCATACTTGCAGCTTTTCAATTGAAATTACTTTTTGCACTTCAGTAAGGGGTAGTGAAGCTTCTTGGTGGAAGTGCAGCTTGTGGTAGAGTCCGCAGCAAACCTACCAGAAAATTCTTTGTTTTTTCGTCAACAGTAAGTTGCGCTTTTGACGTGGAATCATCCGTTTTTGTAATTCAGGTTACGACTCGCGGAATTTTTCGCGTTATCTGTTTATTTGTCCCAACAAAACGACTGCGTGGATGGAAAGATTGTATTGCGTGTGTATCCGATACGATACCTTCACGGGGACATTTGTGCCTTCTAACGACACCTTGCCGTTTATCACATCGTCGTACAATGTGTGGTTCGATCTCCAAAAATCTCCCAGCAAACGTTCCTATGACTACGCTTGCGTCTTTTCGCTCGCAAAAGGTGAGAATCGATTTTTTTGGGAACGATTCGCTTCAAGGCTGCAGTAATTTCCATTTGTTCTTTTAACAATATTTTTGTGATTTCGGTTATTTTTGCATTGCCTAACGTTTCGATCACAGCAGGCTACTGCATAAACGGAAAACATTGTATGAAATGGCTCGAGTTAAATTAATTCGCAATTGATGCAGAATTACGGGTTAGGTTCACGATGTGGTAAACAATTTCGCTCGAGCTTTTGATTTTAGCACTCCTTATTATCTGTAGTGCAGTTGCATTTGAAGCAATAAGATCCCAAATGAGTTGCTATTTCTCTTTCAAAGTGATTGACAGTCACTCTTGTCTGTCCTTATCCAGAAACGGTTATGAGTGATGGTGAGTTGGCTGACCCTCACGAATCCATGGAATCGTGGTTGTTCCGCCGCGGGGTTTACAACATGTTCGACTATCACTGGTTCAATGGTAGTGTGATAAATGCCAGGAAGCAGAGCACGAGAATCAAGTGCGATGCCTGGACCTTTAATGGATCGAGTTTTTTTGAACTGACCAGCACCTCTTCTGACAACAATAGCTTCACGTGCGTTATCTTCTGGCCAAACGGAACGGACAAGTTTCGTCCGTTCACTATCGAGTCCCATGTCAAATGCATGCCCAAGAATGGTAAGTCACACGCTCTAACCGTTTTCAATCAATTTTTAGTTGATGATTTGTTCCTCTTTGTTAAATTCCCCACAATAACTCAATTAATTTTTTTTTGAAATAATTGCAGCAACGTATGGGACGACGAAAATCTACGTCACTGCGAAGAACAACACATTAGATATCGCTCTGACGATCGGATTTAGCGTAGTCGGTGGCTTGGTTTTCGTCTTTTTGATTGCTTGCCTAATATGCAAATGGCGACGAACTTTTCGTGCTTTTATAAACGAGACAAAATCAATCCCAGAGCAGTTAGTAAGTAAAATCATTCTGTGTCATGTGCTGGTTGTTGTTTTGTTTTAGAACCGTTTCGTCATCTCCCAATACAAGAATCCTACGACATTAGACATTTTCATATCTTCCAAAGCTTTATATCTACGCTCGGTATTTTGTGTAAACTCTAAACCTACAGTAAAGCATCACGTCAATCATCAGAGTTGATGCTTTCAGTACCTTGTAGCTCAACGGTGCACACCCTACGGCCGTACGGCCGCATGCGGCCTTCGATAGTGAAATTTGCTCTCGTTCACGTGTAATTTAAAATATAAGATTTGGCCGCCGTGCCGGCGTATATTGAAGCAAAACAAATGCAAGGCAAGAAAATCAATCGACACGATGCGTAACAATCTGGATCGTCACGTTTCTTTTAATAAATTCGTTAAAATGTTTGACATTTTATTATACTTTTACTTAGGCACAAGAAGGCCTGTATGACATATACTGGATAAAACCTATTCTTTAATTAAAAGTATCTCATGAATATAACTCGAAATCATTGGCGGCCGTACTTCATATAAATAAAAGTAATGCGGCCGGCAATAGCAAAAGGTTGTACGCCCCTGTTATAGCTGATGATAGTAATGTTGATCTCAAGCAGTGTAAAATTCAATTTTTGTCGACCGTATTAGTCGGCTAAGAGCAAAATCATGTATCCTTAGAGTATTTGCTATACGTTTTCTTCGCCATACCATAATTTTGTTGTAATTTTTTTAAGAAAAATGTTGCTTCTGATGAACCTGCCGCAGTCTTTAATCACAACGATGCAGTAAAGGAGCGTATTGATCTTTTGGATGATGAAAACACACCGAAGAACACTGCATGTAAGTGACAATTGAATTTGTTTTATCCATGAGAAAAAGAGTTAACTTTATTTGCATCCGCCTAACGCCCTGCTCAATTTGTCAGTTTGGTTGTCACTGACTCTCTTGCGTTTAACCTGAGTTGAAGTTTACGGAATAGGTAAAGGTACCTGGCAGTTCGTTTACGCTGTGACAAGCCTTTTTGTTGATTTATTGCCAATATGCAATCAGTAGCGGACACAGGCTGATTTGGTGGGGGATGCGATATCGATTTGCAATGAACCCAGTTATTCACAGGACTTTATTGCGTAAATCAATCACTTTCGCATACGTACATTTACGAGGAAACAAGTCTAAGCTTGGTTTAGTTTAGAAGAAGCTTGAGTGATACAACTGGTC
>JGI24158J21664_10005496_pt1 | contig 16567 bp, 8 predicted proteins | sample Ectturendosymbi3_FD_21664 | JGI IMG/M metagenome (IMG submission 21664)
TTTTGAGCGCCAGTGAAACAAAGAGTTTTTGTAGTACAGACTTGAAACTTTGGAGATGTCTGCTACACAGGCTTGACCTAATGTAGCTGACGTTTTGCGTCAATCTAAATAGAATTTTGGAAGTTATTCGATTTTTGGTGATGACCGTTTTTTTGTGTCACCCTGTATATTGTTTTTGCATACAGTAAGCTGTCCCTGCTCTACTGCAACAAGATACAAGCTCTGGTGGCGTAGCTTAGTTTATGGGAAGGTCTGCAAGTTGTCTAATTAATCTATGTTTTGGTTGAGTTAATTCTCCGCTGGAAAGGCGGGAATGCTTTCACATTAATCGTTATATAATAGTGGTAAATCCTTTTTCAGTATCTCAATGACCTTGGCATTAGAGTACGGACTGCTGAAGCCATCATACTGTACTAGCTTTGCTGATGAATCGTGATACGGTGGTCAGCGTATTGTACATACCGGTAGCTTAGTGTAGCAGCGTCTAGTAATTATAGCGAATCCAGGGGTGCAAAAATGCGGTCGCGCACTTGCGCCGCGCGACCAAAAACTAAATTATTTTGAAGCTGGGTGAATTACCTGTGGTTGCATTTACACAGTTCACTAAGAAGAGTGAAAGGACTATAGTGACTTTGTGGACATTGAGTACCAAAAACTTATTTCTCGTAGCGTAACCAGGTGGCTATCACTTTTTCGCAGTTTGCCAAGGATGTTTCAATTGTACCCAGCTTAAATTCATACTGCATGTCCAATGACAAGCCAACTGTTGTTCTGAAACGTTTTTTTGGAAATTCTTTGAACGAATTCTGTTCACATTAAGATATTTGCAATCATTTGTGGTTGCTTTTATTAAGCAACTTCAGAATATTGAGAAGTAAAAAGCATCAGTTGTTGAGGTTGTATCATGTTTCGCCACTGTGAAGGCAAGGATTCAAGAGAGACAGTCAGATGTACATATCAAGCCAAGTTAAATTAGCACTAAGAAAGTTCAGTGAAGGCAAAGATCATGACTGTGATTCATTCATGTCAGATGTCTCTGTATTGTACAAGTCTTACATTTCACATTTGGCTAAATGGACCACTTTATTTGTTGAATTTAAATGCTTTGACTAGATTCTTCCGTTTGCAAACAACTAATTGGGAAAAGGATGTAACATGTGAGTAATATCTGCTAGATATAAACGTTTCTATTAATGATGCTGAAGTACATTGTTTGACCAATACCAAAACGTGTTTGAGTTCTTGCAAAACCAGCATCAGCCAAATGCAATTTATTGTAAAATGAAGGGAGATGATAGATGAGCAAAATATTTTGCAACTTGCAAAACCATCAAACGCTTCAAGAACTGATAAAGATTGCACAGTTTTACTTCAACGTTATGGCTCTTTAAGCTAATATGGAACGATTTTTCCTTGATGCAGCCACAAACCAAAAAGAAAGAGAAACCTTTCTGGTTGAACCAGTTTCTAGTCTAAAGATGGTGTGCAATTTAAAACATCTTTCATGCAAACAGTTTCATAAAATTGTAAAAGGCGATTCTTTATCTTAGGAAATTTGAAAAATCTGTAAAATATCCATGGGCTAAATAGGTTAAGTAAAAAAGGATTTTGATTCGTGTGTTTTGAATGAAACATTGTCTACACAACTGGACGTTTTACTTCAATGCTTAAAACTAATCAGTAGGTCTATTTGTTATTTGACTTGTTATAAGTAGAATACACTCAAGTAAGTGACAATCATAAATTGTCCTTCCTTTCTGCGCTGAAAATATAGCAGCCCTAATGAGCTTATTGACAAATAAACATGGACAGAAAAAAGGGGATCGTCCCCTTTTTTCGAGTGTAGAGCTTTTCCAAGTTGTTCTAAAAAACATTAAAAAGCAAAAGAAGCAAAAATGAGAGAGGAAGAAGTTGCAGATAAGTCACGAAACATTCAAGTTACTATTTTGTAGTGGCAGTGAAGTCCAGAGGAGACATTTCTGCGGAACCTGCAAGATGACAGAATATTTCGAAGAACATGTTGTTACAGACTTAGATCTACGTAACGACGACAATAGACCTAGCTTAACCAGCGGTGCAGCAGCAGAAGAACGTCAAGAAGTATCATCGAAAAACACGATAGATGAGATGGCTGACGCTATCACTGGATGCACAGATATCGGTCTCTGGTCATCCAATATACCGGAAAAAATGCGGGAATATCGGTTGTAAAACGAAAAGTTATTTTTAAAACATGATGTTCCACAACACAGAAAAGACAGAAACTTGTCACGGAAATGCACCACAAATCCTATTCAGCGCCAGAACCACAACGCCGAAATCTTTGAAAGAAGCTGGCTTTGCTTTTCTCCTTCACAAACTTGTGTTTGTTGATTCACGTGTAGACTGATGTGCGCGGATACGACTAAATGTACGCATTTCCTTTCTACAAAAGGAATCTGTGACTGGAAGCACGCTGAGAAGCCACGAGCAATCAATGGAATATAAAGATGCCACGATTACGTATAGTCGCAGATGTTATTAATCAGTATGAAGAATTGATACAGAGCCAGCTAGTCAGGTCAATCAATGCCAACAATATTCGAAATCGCTTCTGCAAAGTGTGGTTTCTGTCGTAAAATTTATTGCTGAGCGAGGACTGACGTTTAGAGATGATGAAAACGTTGGATCGCCCAGAAAGTTTTTTCAAACAAATTTTCAAAAAAAGGAAATCCGATGCTTCTGGTGATCGGATTTGCAACAATTTCACAAATCGCTAATCATTGTCAAGTATCATGTTGCATCATAAAGTTTTGTTAGAGTTGAGTTAACAAATGTGACCTCACAAGATTACGTCATGAATATTAATGATCTGTGGAAATCCTAGTGACTTAATCGGCCATGCCCTACCTAAAGATTCTATATCCGATCCGCACATGCTGGGGCCTCCCACCACGCCTATGCCCAGGGCCCCCCACCATCTAAATCCGGCGCTGACAGTGCCATTAATACCTTTCGCGGAAATCGGAGGGTGATCAGAAAGATAGTTTACAACGATTAATGTTGAGCTGTATTTTCTCTCTAAATTTTGGTTATTCATTTGGCATATAATCAAAAATTGATTTTTTTGATAATAACCATTGGTAGTTCAACAAATGGCAAAATTTTGATATAAAAAATATTGGCAAAAACGTTGTAAAGTTTTTTGGAAAACATTTATTTTTGGCAATATTTGCTATATTTGGCAGCATCTGGCAACCCTGACCTACAGTATGTTGTTATCACGATGGATCTGATGTTTAAGAAAATTTCGGATCTTTGATGGGTTGACAAACTTCATGTTGAAATGTATTGTGGTTCTGATGGTAGCTGTGATAATTACGATTCATGAGATACTTAATTAAATGTTGACTGCCTTGGCAAAGTTCTAAGTATAGATCTGTGTAACAGTGTTGAGTATATTAGTGATGAATGAGAACTATTGAATGACGGTTAAATGTAGCATATATATTAATTTAACCTGCAAAGTGAGCACCTCTACAGACATGATGGTCGAAGGTAAGGTTATAGCAGGCTACGAAGTTTGCTACCATGACTAATAATATGTAGAGATGTTATGGGGTTGCCATTTGAATAGGGGGCAAAGGGCTAGATGGGTTTTCTTCCTGACATAGATAAAGTTTCACCAGGGCAGATTGGCAGCTGTTGTTGGAATTGTTACTTGTCACACTGTCTTAGTGTTTCCATTCGATTTTTGTAACTCGTTCGCACTGATCCATGTGGTTTGATTTGGTGATTTTGAAAGCACAAAAATCTAATGGGATCGCTGTAATTGCGTTGTATTGCTGCGATTGTTGCGTTGTTTTGCTTTAAGTGGTGAGTACTGGCTTACGCTCCACATAGCTTCCTCTTCAGTCACTATAATGAAGATCGGATCAGGAAAAGGTTAAAGGTCTCAAGGTCAAATGATGATGCAGCGAAGTCTCGTTGCAACGCAATTGACGGTGCCCGTAAATTGCATCGCGAGAAAAGCCAGGTCGCGTTGTATCGCTACCGCAAATAAGTGAGTTAAATATTTGAGAATTGCTGCATTGCCACACAGGTGCTGCTTTGTTTTGTTTTCTTTGGTGCTGCTCGCAAACTGCTGGTAACAAACTTTGTCGCTAAAGGTTCGCAACGGGAGTTGATTATTTGCTTTTTTTCATTGATGGGCTGCTTATAACCCGGGCTGGGGTGTCGACACGTTTTGGCTGGTTTCGGTGTTGGCAAAATTTCTGCCTCCGATGATGGTGTCGACGACAGACGCAGACATCGGCTAATGCTGGAGCAATAGGCTGAAATTTTTAAACAGATCCCTCGATAATCATAAACAATTCAGCAACTACTTCAAAGAATTGTTTCAGAGAGGGCAGTGATTCGAATTACAGTGCAATGGGAGCACTGCTGGCACCACAGAGAGGTAATAACCCCACTTGTGAACGTCCATTGTCATCAATCTAGTAGTTTCTGTTGAAGACAACTTTTCCTCACACTTCAAGCACTTTGACTCGGTTTTCGAATTTTTCAAATTGTTTGCACCGGTGTGATGTTCATATTTGAGCATTTACGCCGAATTCCGTATAGAAACTACGGCCGCTAGTGGTGAGACTTGAGCTGCAATACACTGCTGATGGAGAACTATTCCTACATTTCGTCACATGACTCACCAAACAGAGCCTTATTTAGATCGAAGTTTTGGCTCTGAAGCGTGATGCACTGCAACCTCGTTATGAGCTTGTCAGCCAATGCCCAGTGGATTTTTTAGACTTGTGTTCGTTTCTTTCCTTACGTGATCACATGGTGAGTGTGGTCATACTGATGGTAAGCTTGACATACACCTCCAGTAGAAGATCAGGTAGAATTTCCACGTCGTTTCTAATGTAACAGTATGCGAGAGTGACAAACCACAAAAATCTAAGCTAGTTTATTCCAAGTTTTGTTTTTGATGTTGTTCATACTGTAGTGTTTTAAACACTCATAGAAAGCATAAATGTTGTCATAAATGCTGTCATTTATTAAAAAAGGCAAGATTCGTCAAGTCTACTGTTTTGTTTTACAACTGTGAAATTAGTGTGAATCCTCAGTAACGCTAACGCTCTTGCAGCACTGTTTCTAAGTATTTCCGGACTTCACGTAGCAAATTGATCATTTGACCAGTCCGTCTGAAAAGTAAAAGTATTGCGAACGTCTCTTTTTGTTGCTCTATGCCAGGGGTGGGGAACCTATTTACTATCATGGGCCGCATGAATTGTGGATTATCGCTGGCGGGCGGCAAAATCAATTAATTTTATCCCAAAATTGTAACTTCATCTAACTGTGAGGAAGAGTGACTTCTTTTGGCAGTGTCCGCTTATTATGGAGCTTTGTTGTGGCGCGATGTTGTGCACTAACTTGGGCAGAGAAAATTTTGATGCGGGTCATATCAAATGTTCACGCGGGCCGCATTTGGCCCGCGGGTTCCCCACCCCTACTCTATGCATACATTAATAAGAATTTCTTATCTTAATAATGATTTGAGATAAAAACGAACCACTCACATCGTCTTCCAAACAATTGTCACAAGCGCCGACGGTACAGTGCAGGTAAATTTGCGAGTCATCTGGATAGAGGTAAAACGTAGGAAATGTAATAAAGACATCAGAAGACAAGCTGTTGTTGCTAATAACCGTGACGCTCTGGTACGGTGATGGTGCACACCTATGAAAGTAAACGTTTAAGAAAAATAAAAATTTTGAGATTCACTGGATGGAAATTGGCTAAATTTTAATTGAAAAATGTTTGGTAACACTTTTTTTGATTAGGCGAACTGTAGGCCCACAAAGCATGAACCCTTGATAATGCAAGTTGGTTTGTTAAATATTTGCAATATTGTCCTTTGAGAAATTTTCTACACGGCGCAGGTAAGTTTTACACAGCATAGGCAAAAGAGGTTGTTTCGAACCTAATGACTATTTTCGGGGAGTAAAAGCATAGTACGAGTAACACTGGGGCACAAGAGTAAGTTTTCTGCAAGCATTTTGGTGGTGTTCGATGATTTTCATCATTTTGTGTAATATTCATGCTGAGTTTCATTGCTGGGTTCCTTGTTTTTCATGATCGAAAAAACTTGGTACCAGTGATCAATGCTTAAAAATACTCAGCTCCATGTTTTAGAAAACTTAGTTTCCGCGAAACACGTTATTGCGTTCTCACTCATTTAAACTTTAAAAGCTTACCATGGAAAGTATGGAAACATTCCTATCATAGGTGGCGGAACCGGAGGAGCCGCATGGGCCTAGCCCCTCCACTTTTCCCGGGGCGCCTGATCCCCAATTTTAAATTTCGAATTTTGCCTAAATAAGTTTAAGTAACACAATTACTAAAAACAAATAGTTATATTCATGTGCTGAAGTCAGTGTAGCGTCGATCTAGGGTGTAGTGTAGATAGGGTCATTGAGGGTTTATAAAACATTGCCTAAAATTGCTTAAACATGCTGGTAAAAGTTAATGACGTCATATCTCAATGCTTGTGACGTCACAGCTGCTAATTCAGACCACAAAAATTTTCTATAGTTGTTTGACTTGCACTTGTGCCCCCCACTTTCAAAAAGCCTCCGCCACCCACGATCCCTATTCAATTGAAACCTTGTTACCTAGTGTTCTTACAGCAGCTGGGCAATAATGGCACTTGATACCAGAAACGCAATTTTAAGAGAAGATACATTCAGATGTTCGATAAAATCATTGCTCAGGTTCAGTGGTAAGGACAGTGGAGTTAAGGTGATGTTTGCACGGCGCATTCAGAGGAGACAACAGCGAGCAGAGTTCTATTTTACAGTATTTTTGCTGTTTATTTCAGCATTAATTTGGTGCTTTTGGCTTAAGAAAACCCAGTTACGGTCAAATTTTGTTAATAATTATTTGTCCGAAACCTCAAGATTGTTGAGCAAGACTGCAAAAAGTTTAAAATGTTGTAATATCATTTTTTCATTCTGATAGACAAAACATTTCCGTTTACGCGACCATACAGTTAGCCGAAAGAGATGTAGGCCTACCAAAAAGACTTGCTTGAATTTTTATCACAATAGCAGGAAGGTTTATGAGTATGTCTTCTATTGTATTTAGGTGCTCATAACCCCTATTCAGAACTGTTGGTTAACTACACTTGCATTATAACAAAATTTGCATTATAATAAAACTGACACTTTGGTAAATCGAACCCTTTGATTAACAGCGACAATGGACTGGATAACTGCAATGACAAATAGAATCCATATTTGCACATTTATTGGTAAGTGTGAAACAGTGCACTGCACTTATTTGTTTGGCGCAGCACCATCTTTAGAGTAATTGTACTTATTTTAGGAATGTGTCAAATTTTTCGTAAATGTATTCGGGAATGTCACAATGGAAACGCATTAGAATAACGTGGTTTTGTGTGAGCTATGCTTGTTTTAATAGGCAACTCAAGCAGAACAAGTAAACAAGCTCCTGAACCTTAAGGAGGACGAGAACAAGCAAGTCAGTGTCGCATTTCACCACATGATTTAACTACACGACCTTCAGGTTCAGGAACTGTGAAAGAATTACCACAGCAAGGAGAATTATTGTCTAGGAATTTTGCCAGTTGGATTTTGTCACAGATAAAACCACATAACGTTCGGATTACTAAAAATTATTTTCTAATAGTCGACAAAAAGATTCATAAAAGAGCAAAACCCACATCCCTTAACATTCTATCACTTCTTACCCTGGAAAATCCACAATTGTGGTGTTGAGATTAACGCTGTCTGTGGTCGGTGTTGCCCAACATATTTCCACCAAAAGATTGTTTGCTTCTCTCGAAGTGTTGATCAAACTCAATTTTAAATTTAAAAATGTGTTCGAGTCAATGATCGGAAAAGGATTCGCGACTTTGACAAACTGATTTGTCTGCAATCAAGAATATAGACTATATGAGCTAGAGTCCAGCGGTCTTCTTTTGTACAATCGCCTCCATACGGAAACTTTATTTGAAAATCACCCCTTACCTATAAGTTTTGCGTTGTCTGAAAATATTATTTTGTTTTGAAAATAATTTCAGTGCTAATGAAATATACAAACGGGCAATCTAGAAAACGAATGCCAATGCTTTTGTAAAATAAATGTTATTCATTTCCAAAATAAAACAGCTGGTTCCAACTGATGCGAACCTTGAGATGGTCTTTATCTGCAAGCTTTTTCAAAGAAGTTTGCAAGTTGGTCAGCTTAAGTCTTATGGCGTTTCCAGCGGTCTTGTTCATGTCAAGACTATTGAGGTATTCATTACGGTTGTACAGTACTTGGCAACAGGGTCTACATCGTACCCTGGCCCGGGAGGATGAAAGTACGCTTGTTAAGTTCTGTAATCAAGCCTAAAAATTGAAGGTCGCTTTCTGCAACTGCGCCGTTGGTAACTGCATTTAAAAATAAATCTTAATGTGGTAGGTGTTTCGTCGATATTCTGATTACCATACAAAGAAGCAATACACATTTCGACAAGGGCCCAGAAGCTAGGGGCCCCTGTATCAATCTTCGTAGCCTCGGGTAAAATTTCTCTCAGAGCCCTTGCTTGGCAGAAACCTTGCTCAGAAAAATACGTCGTGGGAAACGCCAGTAGTAGTAGCTTCACTTTTTGCCAAAGCGGTGGAAAAGACTGACGGGACTTAATCCAAAATTTTGACCATCTGTGTGTATGAAATATAGAATGAGTTTCATCGCCGCTTTGGATGTCGATGAGATGTTCCTGGATGGTGGAATCGTATTCGCTTATACCAGTGGTTCCCAAACTGTGGTAAGCGCTCATACCACTAATGGTATGCGACGGCCTTCAATGTCGCACACGAGTAGGCTTAACTTCTGTCTTTCTTCACAAAAAATATATTCACGGGTGATGACACCTCCATATCCAAACGATCAAGCCCTTTACCCTGTTTATCATGATTTGTGAAGAGATTTTCCTCAGTACATTTCATTTTACTTGCTTTACAACGCAGGTTTTTTTTTGTGTCGTCACTCGAAGCTTTAAACCCAACAAACATTTATTGCAGTATTTGCGTGGTGTAACGCAAGAAGCGAGAAAATTCATGGGACTGAGACGGAAACCGAATGCCTCAACTAGTTTGCAGATTTCGCTGCATACGACACCAACTCATGACTCCAAAGAGCCATCTGGTAAATCTTAAAAAAAATAACTTCGGGAGTTACTGTCAGCACTATATATTCCCACAGAACTATACAGGATGTTTTCCTAGCAGCGATGTTTAAGTTACTACAGCCAAAGAACGAGTTCTAAAAACAAAAAGAACTGCAACATTTTTGTTTAAGCAATGATACGCTAACTTTAAAAATCGCTTTTTTCCAAGAGTGTTTCAGATAATAAGTGTGTCCTCACTGCGGCTAAAAAAGTCATGCTTTCCACAAAGCATCTTTTTCAAAAAACGTCTGATTTCTGCATCGAATACTTGCTACAAAACTGCAGTTCCGTTCTCGTACAAGCATAACTTAATGATCAGTAAGTTTTTGCACATTTCGAATAAATCCTATGATGCACTCTGAAAGTTACATGCACATTTTAGTATTAAATGTACACTAAAGCAACGGTGTAAATAGTTTAATAAGGTCATTAAAGTGTTTAAAACTTTTTATGCTTTTAACATGCTGCTAATCAATATCTTCAAGCTCTTTTATTGAAACTTTGTGCAAACACCTAATTGTGAAACATTTGGAAATTAATACTGTCTAAGAACTAAACAAGAATTGCGTCTATATTGAAACCCTCCATTCAAATTAAACGTCCAGTTGTGCTGCATGCTACACTTAGGTGGGAAACAGCTAGAAATCATTATTTAAAAAAAACTTGTTGAAGTTTTTAATTCACAAAGCAACACTACGTTCTGCTAGTTAAGCATTGCTCATCAGAATCATACTGCTATGTGCTTTACACAGTAAACGCAGACAATTAATATCCTTCGCTTCAGCGTATAACCCAGAAATTCGGTGACTTTGAGTTCAGACGAAGATATACGGGCTATATTGCAATGTTTATAGCCAATAATGCGTGATACTATTGTGCTGAACAGCACTGAATAGAACTGGTTTTGTCTTACCTCGTATAGTTGCATGGCTGCACTGATTTCGTAAGTGCAGGGTCCGCCTCCGGAGATAATGCCTGTGACTCCACATTGAGCTGTTGCGACGGAAAGAAAGCAAGAAATCACCACAAGACCTGCAATGATTAACGTTTGAAAAATTTACTGGTAAACGTGTTTAAAAATCACAGTCCAAAATCTAGAATAATGGTCAAATGGCACTTTTCTCAGAAGCGCTGGTCCATCTCTAGATTTATTGAGCTTATCTCTTCAGTAAGTACTTCAATTTCTGAATATTTGTGGTGACTATGTTGCTGATTACGAAGTCGCTTGTAATTGCAACAAAACAACTCTGTGTTATTTTTTGCCAAAAAGGTATAAACAACCTGCTCCATCAGATGCTTTTTAAACGGTGTACGTGTACAATTTTTTGACCAAGTGAAATACTTTGTTGTGTAAATAAATACATCCCTGAAGGATGATGATGATATTCAGAGACAAGTGAAATCACTATAGTGTGCAGCAAACAAACTCAGAAGCACTTTCGATCAGTGCTCTCCTGCAGTAAAAAACATTGTTTCGTGTCTATCGCATGCCAATATATGCTTTGCAATTGTGGAGCAAATAGACACAGACTAGTATGAAGCGCTTACTGTTGCGTATAACAATGCCTATTGCATCACGCACTACATGCTCAGAAATATAAGTTTCCACCCACACCAGGTTAGCCATTGTGTCAGGACCTTTCATACCTCATTGAGAAACAATTTGTGTCGATTTTTTATACGCTGCGCATCTTCATCTAACATTTTTATCCGATCGCTTCAAATGTCCGATGCTTTTTACAAATCTTCATTTTTCCTCATTTATTTAACGCTCCTGTATGATGACGACCAACTGCAAGTTGGTGCATTGTTTCGGTGTTCGCGTCTCATCAGTAATGCTTTTGTGTAGCAACAGAAATCCTGTGTGCTTTGTGCTGCTCCAGGATTTCGGTATTTTCTTGTAATTCCTCTATCGTCTTCACCATGTTGATGACGTGTGCAAGCCAAACATACAAAAAGTGAATATATATAACTAGTAAAACCTTAACCACCAAATCCTGGTTTAAATCCAATAAAAACAATTGGCTGTTGGCCACATACTAAATGCGTTGCAAAACATTTGAGAAACTTTGGTTAGAACATTTACATGCCGCTGTGTGCCAATGACCAAACCGACATTTGACTTATTGTTCATTTCTATTTTCTGTTAGCTGTTTACCTGAAAATTTTATGCCGAAAGGTATTTTTTATCTCCCGCTGCCAGATTCATGTATGACGATGAGTGAATGACGTTATACGCGCTGTAAAATTGTTTTTTGCTCCTCGCTCTCAGTGTTGATTGTGTGCTAACACCTACTCTGTAATGCGCAATGACTAACGATTTTTGTTCTCTTGCATCATTCGACTGCGCTCATGATATGGACCATGTGTCTGCGACGAAGTAAATCAGTTCATCATTTCAATTTGTCACTAAAAATTTCACGGAAAAACAGCTTTTGACTATGGCTGTACGCTAAATCATGTGCAAAAAACCAAACACCCTATGAAACCCAGTTTTTGTCAAGTTGAAACACCCGTATCAAAGCTGGATTAATGTGCAAAAATTTATGTGGATGCCAGGCGCAGGTGCTTCCGCTGAGAATATGGTATGTGAAACAGGAATGTTGATTTTGCTGTAAATCTCAAAATAACCAATTTTTGCGAAAAGAAAAAGGGGGCCGAAAACAAAAAATGCCCAAAATATTTTTACCTGATAAGCTACGTAGTGCTTTGTCCGAGGCGTCTTCAATAAAAAAAATCCGGAGCATTTTCAACAGCTTCTTCGATCTCCCGTTGATTGATGAAAAGTTTCACTTTTTGATTTTAGATGAAATCGCTTTCGCTTACCGCAGGTTATCTGAGTCAAGGTAAGAATAATTGGAGCATTTTAACCCAAATGAACGTTTTCATTCAAACACGCATGCTGATGGTTCCGCCAAATTTGAAAGGAACTAAAATAATTGATTTTGTAGGACTCGAAACCTGAGGTTGACTTTGCTGATAAATCAAGTTAACATATTATGTGACGGGAACAGAAATATAACCATTTGTTTTCTAGCTCACCCACTTTGAAGAACACAAATTATTCAACAAAAAATCGCTACCGCCACAATGCCTTTGTTTAAACATGTAGCTCATTTATACTTTCCAGCAAAGTGCTGTATGGAAAGTAATGGCAGAAAAGGTTGGTGCTGAACTTAAGTTTCAAACGACACTCTTGATGTTTCAAGGAACGAGAAATAGTCAGACAAGTTTCAGAAAAAGTTGGTGATAAAGCAAACTTGCAAAGAGAAAGAAGTTTTAACTAAATTGTCCAAGTTTTCTTGCAATGTAGTATGAATAGTGTCAGGCTAAAGAGCAGCATAGACAAATTATTCCTGAAACACTCGATGATAAATTTGTAATGTAGACCTAACAATATTGTTCTGCCTCATCCCTATGTTTTGAAATTCGTCAATATGATTTTCCAAAGCATTTCCGAAATGACAACGTTAAAACTGAAGGATTTTCCACGATTGAGAAACACTCCACATAATATCAAAAAACTTACCACCAAGATTTATATATTGTTAGAAGAGCAATTCCACCTACAGCAGATTAGAGAAAAGTTCTAAGTCTTTTTAAAAGTCACATGCGCTCGTTCCAAAATTAGAAAAAGAACATGCGTTTTCAGGCATTTGCTTTTTAACCAATCTGTAATATACATAAAGCCGTGATTATTTTTACGCATAAAAATACGCATAAAAACATGTCTCTGTGAGAACCCATTATGCAAAAGTTTATCATCTTTTTCATAAGAACCCCTTCGTGACTTTTGAAACATCAGGATCGGCAAATCTCTTTTTTCATCAACACAACGCATAGCTCCTATATGACCATAAAAACCGGAAAATGTATAGGTTCCAAGATTTTGTTCTGTGTACCTCTTTTCCTAGAGTGACACAAAGCAGTAGACTGTTCGCACCAGATATACAAGCCTGGGTCCGTGAACGCTCCTCTAGTTCTCTGTTTGCCGCTACATAATAATGCTATATAACGCTTGCAAATCATTCACAACGTCAGCAACCATAATGTTAGCATTTAGGTGAAGCTAATTCCCGTCTACGGAACATCACCCCTCACCCTGCTTTAGCTCAGTTCGCAGGGAATAAAACGCCAAATCCTCGCAATCTCAGAGCTGAATGCAACCGTTTCGTCGATGTCGTCAGCCCCAGGTCACATAGATCGTTCTACAGTCAGTGTATGACTCAAAGTCTCCGCCCAGTTCCCGATTGGACACTCGCGTGTTCTTGACGCCACTCCCGTTTCGCTGTCACGCTGCATGACCATCTAAGCGACGAAATGAAAGCTCCATGACGGGGTTGGGCTGCTCGATGCCGAAGCCATGTCACTGATTTTCAAGCAGAACAACCACAATACAAGTGAACGTTTTGCTTTTGCGTGAAAAGCAAATATAGGTCGCATGACAAGCCAAGTTTGCGCAACTTGAAATTGTGAAGCGTTCTTTTGTGCGAAAGGTTTTACGCACAACCGTTTGACCTGAAAAAGGGCCTTTACCGATTATTTAAGGAAAACCTCGTACACCTGGGAAAATTTTAGTTCAACTGTGGTACAGATTTTCAAGAACATTCCAAAAAAACTTTGATGCACACAAAAAATTTCGTTTTGCTGAGATGCCCATTTGCTTTTGCAACAATATTTATCATAAAAAAGAGACCATCTTGGGAGAGAGAAAACTATAGGCAGCCGAAAAACTTCACTCAGCGTCGACTTTACCCCAAACAATTGCTACATGCGGTGAATGTTGAAACTAAGAGCTGGAACAAACATCTCATTGCAGTTGTTCACCAGGGCGAGATTCACTGTAAAGTTTATATTTTAATCGTCTGTGACTCTCATGTATGAGATACTTATATCCTACTAGAGCTACATTAACGACTTTGTGAATGCTAAAAAATCTTTCTATGCACTTGAAAAAATATGTTATGAAACTAGGTATGTTTTTCATTTGCAGTGATAAATGCTGCAATAATTACACAAAATCTTGTAGTTTTCTCGTGAATCTTGTAGTTGTCCATAGAAGTCATACACATGCGGAAACTTCACGCACAGTGGCATACCGAGGTGTGTAAGAGGAAACAATGTCCCGGGTACCCGATATCTAGGGGTGTGTGTCGTTGAAAAGAGCCCAAATTTTGTTACTTCTCACCCTTGCAGAAAAAAATTCAAAAAATCAGTGAAAACTCACACAATTTTGAACGAAAATCCCTGTTCACAGTTGTTATACACTTTTCAAAGCTAAATGGCTCCGCCCTCCCCTGAAGAAAACTTATCGCGGTCTAAACTGTGAGGCTAAGCCACAGTTTGAGCATGAGGGAGTCGAAGCGTCTTGTGCCCCGAGTGCAACTTTAATTCGGATTGCTACTGTTGTCTTCAAAACAATTTCTATGCGACGGGAGAGAAAATGGGCAAGAGCGCAGTTTTGCCATTTTGGAAAACTTGAGAACCAAACACAAGCAACGACTCTATCAAGCACTGGTTTATGGATCCTGTGATGCCGCTTCGTTTGAAAAACACGCAATACCTTTAGTCAAGGAAAACAGATATTGTATTGAGGATATTGCTTGCACTTCCTCTTCCGAGGTTCTCAACTGTAATACAGTGGAGTTGGACCGCGGGCTAACACTTGCGTTGAGCCATTAATGATTGCTGACTCTCAGGCTGTAACTCTCGGAAGTCATAAGTTTGCTCACTGAGTACGTGAATAGGTCGTATTGCGGCAAAGGATTCGTATGGAACGGTCGAAAGGCCGCCTATACTGAGCTTCACCGAAAACCCAACGACACTGTAGCGGTAGACCCGTAGCCAGGTGGAGGCATTTGGGGGCAGTGGCCCCTAGCCTAGCACTTTTAAATACCGGTGAATAACCTAAATAAAGTAAATTTTAATTATTTGAAAATTCCCAAAAAGCATTGCGACCCGCACAAAATGCCCTCACGAGCCACATGCGGCCCGCGTCTTTGAGTCCCTGATCTAGACCTTTCGATAAGCTCAAGAAAAAATGTAAGTCGCCCTCGATTGTCCTTGATTGTAAGCCGCGGGTTACAATTGGATAAATACAGTATACACTTTTCCAGTTTTTTTGCCGAATCTTAGCTGTTCAACATGCTCAGAAAGCGTTCTATTTCTGCCAAAAATTGATAATGATTTTTGGTGGCGCACCTGAGAGAGAATATTGCGCACCGCTGCCCTTTTCATTAGTTTCATTGTGACTGTTTTTGTTCTGATATCGAGGGAGTTCAGAATATAGTAATATGTTTACGGATTGAAAGAACTTACTCAATGAATGTAGCGAGCACGTGAAGACTCAGGGTCGGATTTGCCTATAGGCAATGTAGGCTTAAGCCTAGGGCCTCAAGATCCAAGGGGGCTCCAACAAACTGTGGTACGCATAGAGTCAATGGCCGGTATATAATCAGTCAGATTAAACTTCGTCAAAAATTGATGTCTTAATTATTTTTCGCAAAATTTAGTTTTGTTCAACCTTCGCGTGATAACGCCAGAGTCTTCCAACGAGTTTCCATGAATTGGTCAAGCCGTATGCCAAGTATTGTGTCGATATACTCAAAGCACGCTGGCTGCGTCCTGCGTTTGCTGAATCGTACCGAATGCTACGTGTACTCTATCAAAAGAACTTGTGGGTGCTCATGTTTGAAATGCACCTGATCAGTGGTATAACTGACGAACCGCTCCTGCCAAGCTAAATGTAAAAACCGGGCCTCTACGTAGCTTGTATTTTGGTATTTACAATTCTTTTGGTTTCAGTATATTGTTGTTTTTTGCGTTTTTCAGAGTGTTTTCCGGTGATTTCGGGATTTTGTATATCTGTTCAATACCGGGTTTGCTATTGTTTCTCAACTATTTTCTGAGTGTTGGCCAGTGGGCTCCCTGCAGCTAAGTTTCTCCCTGGCTCAAACCTCTAGTTACGTCACTGCACCTGATCAAAGCAAGGTTGTACTGCAGATAAGAGCTATGTGTAGGACTAGCAGCACTATCCTGCAATAAAAGCATAGTTGTTTCTTAGGTGACTGAACAATGCTGTAGTTTTTTCAGCGTTTGTATCGCGTAAAGCTCGATTGATATTTTTAGATGTGATTTTTGCAGTTTGAATTTTCTTCAGCAAAGTCATTCGGAAATCAGATTGCTATTGAGCACTTGCGCAAGTTTGTACTGCTCCCATGCTAAGCAAATCAGAAAAGATCTTGAATAGCAAGTGAAAGCCACTTTGCCAACTGGCAACCGCGGAACTCTTCCCCAACGAGACACGGAAACAGCAAAAAAATGACAAAAGGGCGTTTTGGTCTGATGCCTTAGATT
>JGI24158J21664_10005497_pt1 | contig 16565 bp, 10 predicted proteins | sample Ectturendosymbi3_FD_21664 | JGI IMG/M metagenome (IMG submission 21664)
TTTCTAGCAATGTTTGTGATAAGGTATGTGATGAATTATTTCCTACTTTTGCACATTTTTCAAACAACTAGTGTCAATGCAAGATGAGGGCAGCCTTGAATGATCCAGCCTCAAAGCTTTCCAAAACCATTCTCAGGTTGGGTGCTTTTGTATGCTATGTTCTTGTAGTTAAAAGGATGAAATTTAAACCAAATTTAGTGTTTTCAATCTTCTTGCTTTTTGTTTATAGTTTCATGGATTCCCATAAAGACATGAGCGTGAACAAATTCAGGATACCAACTACGAAGCATTTTTTCAAAGGGAAATAGTGTGAAACTTTCAAAGGGGTAAACTTTGTAGTTTGCTGATGGTGAATGTATAAAAACGGGGCGCGAAAATAAAGAAGTGGGGGCGATGCCAACTTGCTATTGCCTAACTTTTATGTGTTGCCAGCCGTATCTTCCCAACTTTCAATGTTTTCAAATTTGTGTATCATGAACACCCTTTTGCGTTTTCTCCTGCTATATCAATAATGCCGTAGTCTCTGTAATGTATCCTTGGGTGGCCGTATCTTAGGCTTGATCAAAAGTGATTATCTCGGTTGACTGAGAATGAGGTCATCAGAAGACACCCCTTTATAGTCTTACCTCGGCCCCCCAAGCCCTAAACCCACCACTGTAGAAATCTGTTGGTAACGAACGGGGGCAAGGAAAAACACTATGCACGCGTAAATGGAAGAAGCTCAACCTAACAGCTAGACCAAGTTTGCAGGTCATGATGATAGTCGCAAATCAGCGAATCTCAACCAGAGCCGGTTTTGAGCCTATTTGACCTATTTTTATCAAAATGTGGCCCGCACTGAGGGGCCCAGACAAGTGCCGACAGAGTTAACGTTATTTAGCATTTTAGATATTCAATAAGAGAATTAAACCACTACTGAAACGTGAAGTGAACAATCAATCATATTTTTACATCACTTTGATCATAATATCAAATTGGTGATAATAGCCTGCTATATGCAACATATATACTTTCTGGTTATGAACGGGGATAGCCCAATAAAAAAATATTAACATAGATAAAAGTTTAATCTTCAAAGTAGGTATGCCGCCATCAATTAACTTTTTTGTTTGATTCCCTGGAATGAGTAGTACACCAGGCGTTCTCAACATTTTCAAGCACGTGGCCCAATTAATAAATTAACAGTGTCCGCGGCCCACCGACAGTACACCTTCACCATTGCAACAACTGTTGCACAGTGGCGATTCTAAAGGGTGGCCTGGGTGGCCCATGCCCCCCAGATTTTTGGATGGTCCCCACTTTGGTTCCCCAATTTTGTGCTTAATTTTGCTTTCAAGTTCGTTTGGTTGACATATACAGCAGATAACTTTCAGCCAGCTTAAACCAGGGATCTCCAAAATTTCTTGTCAGAGAGCCACATAAGCTTTTGCAGAACAGTTTGAGGACCTGACATCTTACATTACGTAATGTGATTGTTTCATGATATGTCACATTCCACCAAATTTCCTGATTACTGACAAAACGTCTTCGTGTGCTGGATTTGGCCCGCTGGCCGTAGTTTAGAGACCCTGTATTAAACGATAATTTAGAAGCCCTCTAGCTCGCGTTCAATATTTTCAAAATATTTCAGATAAAAAAATCCTTAAATCTGTGGTGGTGTAGCATAAAATCGGAGCGCCATGATAAGTGCTAAAAATAGAGCCAAACATGATTTGCAAAAGAAACTGAAATGATTCATTTTACACATTTTCAAACTTTTCTTGAAAATCCCTAAAAGTGAGAGCACTGCGGGTAAGTGGGACTTGTTTATGACGACACACACCGTACCAGTGGTTACTCGGATCCTACGTGGAATTTAGACCGTGGTCGTGGTGGTGAAAGATTCAGTTCGAAGATAAAAATAAGAAACAGTCGCAGAAATGGGAAGATTGATCTTCCATGCATTTCAGTGCGAGGTGGAACTGGGTTATATTACTGTCAGCAGATTGTTCCTTGTCCCAGTAGCAAAATAGTTGTGAAAGATTTGGTGTCAGTTAATTTATTCGAATTTAACCTGACTGCAGTCGTGCGTTCAGCTGTCTTGTGTATATGACGTCGAAACACCTTACGTGACTGGTTCGTAACTTCAGTTTAAGTCTACTCACACATGTTCTGCAACCTCATAGAATTTTGTAATGGTTTTCTGTAGTGATTCAGAAGAAATTCTTTCCGGCGTATTAGTTCTTTGGCCAGGAGATGGACTATTTCTAGCAGAAGAACACTTGAAAGAATTCGCAAATGCATATTCAATTAGCGAAAATTATTTAAAACACGAAATACCTCTGGCAAAGAATTTGCTTCAGAAGGAGTCGCAACCGCATGCATCGCTCGTACTATTTCTTTCATTTATAGCTCCTTACAAAAGCTGAGCTTGGTTGTTCATTTATACAAATTGTTACGAATAGCTGTAACTCTTGGCGTCACCAGCGTTTCATCTGAGAGAAGTTTTTCAAAAATGAAATTAGTGAAAACATTTATCAGAAATTCCATGACCAGTGAAAAATTGAGTAACATTGCTCTACTTTCAGTGGGTACGACCTGAAAAGTAGATATGATTTGGTTGAAGAATTTGACAGCCGACATGATAATCGAAGGATTGAGTAACATTGAATTGATATTAATATGAAATTCTGGCGTAGACTGTGCAGAGATTTGTATGAGAATCACACTGCTCATTGTCTATTTATCTAAATCTCTTTTATGGTTTATTTGAGGTAGTGCGTTTTATGCTTATGACAAGACTGTCATAAATTAAAGCAGAGTTTAAAAGTCAGTTTTTGAGGATCAGTCAGAAGAAAATTTGGTGTGAATATTAAAACGGCTTTGTCGGGCGTATTCTCCAAAGCAAGTTTTCGCACTGCTGTTGCATCTTGCTGTCAGGTACACGTTTTAAACTCCGATGCACACATGCCTATTTGCGGAGCGGCAATGTTACTTTAGATGCGACTGGTGCCAAAACTTCGCTGTTGTTAGATGCATAATGCATTAATTGTCCTTAAACTATCCACGCTGTAGATGGGTATGACACTCGTGATAGTAGTTGCATAACTTTGTTGTAGTTACACCACAACAACAAAGTGTGCGTAAACTACCACAAAAACTGATTTGTCAGTGGTCACCATGCTGTTGACAGATCGTTTATTTTTTTATTTGCTTTGTAGTGAGAATCTTTTGACCAAACTAATTGGCTATCAACAACCTAATTGTCTCTGTTTCAAGATGGCATTCGCGGTTGGAAGCATTTCGCTCGCTTTCGTATTAATTGTTTTCACTTTCCTGCAGTTGTTTTCAATCATGTGGGGCCGGCAAAATTGTGTACGGAAAATGGTGTTTCGTTTTGCATGTGTAGTGCTGTGAAAGTTGCATGGTTAGAACAGAAAATTCGACATAACCGCACAAGTGTCCGATTGCATCTAGTGGCGTTTAAGTGTCTCTAGTGAATAATAACGATAGGTCATATTGAACGATATTCACAAGCCTTTGTTGGGTTTGATAGAGATACTAATAACAAATTAATCTTCAAAACAACGGAAAATTACCCCGTAGGACCGACATTTATGTTGGTCCTATACTTTTCCATATTCCCGCAGTGCCCCCTCCACTTTTTAAATTCTAGAATCGCCACAGCTCTTGCACATGCACAGAGTAGAAATAAGAACAACTTTACGCTACAAGGCCTAGCCTCTTTGCTGTTAGAAGGCAAGGGCGCAAACAAGGGGGCAACCGTATAATTGCCCCCTCCGAAAAAAAAACTATTCAATTGTTAGGTACAACATCAATTTGCAATCATTCTGCTCCCTCCTCCGAAAATATCGGTTTGTTGCAGCCCTGTTAGAAAGCATACATATTCGAGGCTCAATACATGATGATGCACAAGACCAAGTCATCTTCCACATCAAGTCTGCTTCTAGATTTTGTTTTCATGGCAACAAGAGCCGCCTGTTTGCATCAAAATGCCTTCAGTAACTGAATATTGTGCACAACGTGGTAGGCAACGTGGAAATTTCCGTGTTGCAATAATTTTTAAGGCATAATGACGAAGAGAGCGTATTATGTCGTGCGCAGCTCATGAGCTACCCAAGTTCTCGTTAAAAGTTTCAACTTGTCAAACGTACACAACTTCAATAATGCCTGCCTGGCCGTCCCCCGTCAAAGATTCGTCTGTGGCCCATAGGTTGATAACCCTGGAACAAAAGATTAAAGTCAAGTGATGCGACTCACAGGAGGCGAAAAGCCAACAGGGAAGAAAATTTGATGAAATATGACGGGTCCATGTATGCATATGTAAAGAAAGCAGAAAAAATAGACAGACTAATGATGAAAAAGGTGGCGACAATCAGAAAAAGCAAGACACATAATCGACAATCAAAATCAAGACCTATTTCAGTTTGTGCCTGTTTTATTCCCTATACCTTAAACAAGTACGAAACATGATGTCCTTTCAATTTAAATTCTTGTAAGCAAATTTTAGGGTTGGAAAGGCCGGCACTTTTATGGTCGGCCCCGGTCGGCACTTAGCCTCGCTACGCCACTGGGAACGACTACAAGTGAATCGTGTTTCGTTTAGAGTGCGATGTCAATGTTCAATCGTTTCAGTTAAAGGTTAATAACGCTGTTTTTCCTGAGAATGATTTCATCTTGATCTGTTGGGATTCCAACTTCTCTAATGTTCAGCAAGCAACAGTTAACACAGAAAGGGAGACGGTAACAGGATGTTGACCAGAGCATACCGTCTTCGAGTACAAACGTCCAACCTAGTAGCAACGGCTTTCTTTGATGAATAAATCCTCAGATCTACTAGTGTATTTTTGCTATTGTTGGTGCATATCATAAAACTACAAAAGCGCCGAGAGCTATGGCAATAACTGGAAACAATAACTGAAGCGATTAGCTCATTGGTAGAGTTTCCGCCTCCCTATTGGAAGGTTCGGTGCTCAATCCACGGCCACTGAGTGACTCGCCGAAGCGCTCCTTTTTGACCGCAACCGTCCACCGCAACCGCCCCGACAAAAAACATAATTCAGGCCTCGGCCTGTCGTCAATTGTCGTAAACGCATTGCATGCGAAAAACAAAAAAAAACACACACACTGTTGTTTATAAGAGAGAGCGTTCTTTTTATGATGCTAGGTTCTTTAAGCCGAAGGTCGCTAATTTTGTAGCAATCAGTGGAAATCGTGGTGCACAGAAAGAATTCTCTGTTTTAATAAAAGTTTCAAAATAAAACCATTTCAACAAGCACGAGCTAGGACTCGTAACTTAGGAGTGCGATGTAAAAAATTATTCAATTGGGCTCCTAGTGTTCACAGGTATCCGATTCCGACTCAGGCCCGTCGCCAGGATTTCGCAGCAGGGGGCCAAGAACGACAAGGTGGGAACACATTTTTAAATACAATATTGGATGGATGCAGTAACCGGGGGGCCAAACATGAAAAGGGGCCTGGGGTGCACAGGTTTTAAATGGGGAGCCGGGCACCACTGCTCCCCCCGCTGGCAACAGTCCTGCTCCGACTCTACACAAAAACCTTCGACTCCGTAACCCTGGTTACGCCAGTGAAGTAATATCTGATAAAAACTCCCTGGTAAACCAAAGCAATATCGAAACTTGTTGATATGTCTGGTGATCCCAGGGAACAACAGTGGTTCCACCAACGGTATGGCCAGAGGGAATGCTACCAGCACATTGGCCTGTGTGCATGTTTGATCTGATTTTAGCCATTCCCAGTGTAACAACCAGTATTACTGCCCGCNACTTGCCTTTGTTTCAATGCACAGCTATTGCTTTCCGAATTTTCGTGGTTTCTTTTTTGTTGTCCACTTGTGCAGTGTCAGTTTGTTCAGTTGTTAAATATCTTGTCTACTGCATGTAGCATATGGTGAAGCTGCAGCGTTGTGATCAGTGCCGGATTAACGTAGAGCGAGGCCTGTGGTAGCGTATTAACAGCGCGGAGCCCTAAGTTAAAAATATACTTGAACAAGTGATGACTGTTAAATCATGGATTATCTGAGCTTTCATGTGACTACGATTAGGCATACTGAATTTCGTAAGTACGTAAAACCTGGTCATAAATAGTAACTGGTAGACATTAGGGCTACATACCTTTTTGTACCAAAAACATATATGCGTATATTTTTACTAAGAAGGAATACATTACTGGACAGCTCACAAGCACAGTACGAAAGCACTAAATAAAGCTTCCAGACTCATCTACAAATTTGATCATTTCAATATCTAAACAGTATAGTCTCAGGATGTGTCGAAGTCGTTTGTCACAAGCAGCAAACCAACTGCTTAAAATTGTGATTTCTAGATTTTTCCATATCAAATTTGTTTATGATACCGGTAGTGTCTATTTCATATAGACGTTCATGCTCTATACTCTTTAGAATCAGGCTTCTCAGCTTGTTTTGTCCAATGGTGCTCATTTGTTCATTCTACCAGCTTAAGTTTAGAAAATGACGATTCTCCACAACAGTTGGTTACTGTGAGAGAGATAAACAAGTGCGCAAATTATTTCACCAATTTGTAGAAGAAAACTCCAGGTACACTACCCAAAAGCCAGTAAATAGATACGAAATCCAGAGCTGTCAACGAGATTTAAAAATTCTAATATATGATCAGGTGTGGATTTTAGGGGAGGCTAACGAGACGGTCGTCTCTATACCCACTTTTTCAGAGATGCCGTGAGGGCCCCCTTTATAGAGTTTCGCACTTTATTTTTGCATTGTTTCGTTAAAAAGCTTATTATTAATCACTCTAGAGCCACATTTAATAAGCTTTGAAGCAAGGCATATCTTTGGCAAAATTATGTACAAATGTGCCAAAATAGGCCCCTCAAGAAATTTAATGTGCAGATAAAGAACAATTTAAAAACTAATGACTTCAAGCTTTACAATGTGAGATATACAGTACTTTCACGCAGAAGCAAATTCCCAGACAAAATGAAAGATTTAAATTGTTTCCAGCGAATAAAATTTCTTTATAGCATGTATAAAATATAGGGCCCTTTTCTGAGATTTTGAATCGGGCACCTATATTCTAATGTTCATCCTTGCACTTGCTTACAATAAAACAAATTTCACACGAGGGACGCGGGGCTGCCAAAAGTGCGGGGCCCGTAGCAATTGCTACATTTGCTACTATCGTTAATCCGGCACTGGTTGTGATATGCTCCATTTCGCTTGAAACTTCTGTGGTTTAAAAAGTAAATATCTAAACTGGCGCCAAAACAGCTCTTCACCAATGCAGATGGTGCCAAAACAGTTTCTCGTCAAATGGCCGGATTGTCGTCACCGAAGAGTACACATCCCTTGTCAAAGAGGCATCCTTGTAAGTTTGCTGGCAGTCAGTGACGCAGCCAGGAATTTTGTTCGGGAAGGGCCAGTCACTGACGTCGTAAGAGTTTAATCTTTAGCTATTTTGCACAAACATCATTTCGATGTCCAGCTCAATTTATGGTCTGTTACAACAGGATGTGACGAAAAGTATCTTCTACTAGTAAGCATAAACAAATATTGACAGGCAAATGTTTTCTTTAGTAGTGGTAAAAGCAAGAGTGTGAAAAAAGACCAGACAAAACCAGAAGTATATGAAAAACCGTAGACAAAAATCAATCCAAACGCACAAGAGATTTATTCAGTGTCAATAAATCACCCGAGGTCATTGAAAAGGTTCTACATCATGGGTGGGCAACCTTTAGCTATGTACCGACTCAAGGTTTCAAAATATTCAGTGTGCCAACATATACGTTTTTTATACAAGTCAAGGTCAATACATCTTCAGTGTGTATCATAACAAAAGTGACATATAAAATTTGTAGCTCCTGCAATCCATCAAAAATTGCTTGGCGTGCCGTTGGTACTCGGCCTTTGTTCTATATTGTTATCAGTCCCGTCACCACAGGGGTGTTTTGGTGGGCTAAGCCTTCCCAAACAAAACTTCAAGCCTCCTCAAATGGAAATAACAAACACTATGAACAGGAGTTTTTGTCAAATTTTAGGATGTCAAGTCCCCCTGCACAACCGTACATCCCCTATTGAAAATTTTCTGACGACGTTTCTGCTTGTTATACGGTACTTCACAAGGGCGGATCCACGGGGCCGAATGCCCCCTAAACACTAAGAAAGTAGCCTTATTCGCCATAATTTTCGGAAAACAAGATTCGTGATATAAGGCCATTTCATCGCCTATTGTTTTGTCGCAACAATTTTGTGAAGCATATTTCATCTCTCTTGCAGTAGCCAACCTGTTATGAGACTTAACTACCAAATATTACTGTAATCGCCCCACCCCCTCTAAACGTATTGGCTGGATCAGCCCCTGATACTTCAATATCAAGTACTACCACGCCTAGCGTACTTGCCTCTGAATCGCCGAGTAGTGGGCAATACAATATTTTCTGTCAGAAGTCGCAAAAAAATCCAGTATTATGTCAGAGCTTCAACTAAACTTGCAAAAGTACGTCAATATCTGTTGTAGTAGCTTTAATAAAATATCGATAAAGAGAAAAAAAACTGTGCTGCAAGAAATTTTGACCTAACGATAAATTTTGACCTAATGATAAATTTTGACTTTTTTTGACCTAATAACTTTGGAGTCGCTCATGTTATCAGTGTGAAATTTGGTTTGTGGACATTTGATAAACTTTCGAAAAAGCAGAAACTTTTTGAATTTTGGTTGCCCTAGTAATGATGAAGTGATACAACTTTCACACAAGATCACCACAGCTGATTGGCGACGAGTAAGTGTTTGCCTGCTATTGATTTTTTTTAAATTTGCACTCTGATATTGTAAGTCTGGTATGACAAAGTGTGTGTGCTGCGCTGACAGTGACGTGGCGTACATTTCAAACTTGAGACTCCTAGTATATCATCAGCGACGTAACTGACGGGGGTCAAGGGGACGAGCCGCCCCCCACCCGACAAGTTATATTCTTTAGGTAGTTGTTTTTTGCGTTTTTCTGGTTGTTTTCGTTTTTTTTAGCTAGTACAGACATCCGTGACATCCAGATTCACTGTCATTTCTTAACTTTTATCTGAGTGTTGGCTAGTGACCGTTCAGCTAAGCTTTGTCCCTCCTGACGCAATCATCTAGTTATGCCACTGTATATCACTACCTGGCATCGCATACCCACTAGCCACAATGCCAGCAGTGCTGAAAGAAACACTGCGTTGTTGCATAACGCTCCATTGCGTAGTGGGCTTGGGATTGATCATGTCTTGACCAAGTAGTTTTCTGTTGGTTCAGCGGTGCTTCATGCAAATAATTCTCTCAAAATATCTCATCTAAATTTCAATTCCTTTGCATGAAAGGAGTTTCTAGATATCCATGATTTGCATATTTTCGCATCTAATAGCAAAAGGTCATGTTAAATGCTGGTCAGTGAGAGGACACGATAGATTTATTAGTTGCTACTTGAGTGCGACTGTTCCTTCCGTTTATTTTCATACAGTTGAAATTGATATAAAGCCCCAGCGAAAAATCTTAGCAAATTGGTTTCGGGGGAGCTATGGCCTCTGCGGCCTCATTCTGGCTGCGCTACTGCTGGCAATGGGAGCATTATTATAAAAAACAAATGGGTAACGTACAGCAATTGGCTGTGAAAGAGATAGAGCGTTTGCCTCATAATTTGGAAAATTGTAAGACTGTGTTCAATACCCAAAAGGACCATAGCCAAAAAATGCGTAAAAAACATTTGCAACCATACCTACTTCGTGTTCTGCGTCAACAGAAGTGTGCACAAGACAGGGTTGCCAGATTTGCTTTGTAGCTTATGGCCAAAATCTTGATAAAAAATGGCCAAAATGGCTGATTTTTGAAATCGTTATGGCCAAAATCACAAAATGTTTTAACTATGGCAATTTCCATATTCATGGGTGTCTCAAATTGTTCGGAAGCAATATATTTTTGGCCAAAAAAATGTGGTTTTGCCAAAGATGCGAACTGGATACGAACTGGACTGTCACCCTGGGTTGGTTGCCATAAGTTGCAACTGCTTCTCAGTCTCAAGCACCTTTAAATTCTATAATGAGATAAATCGGCATCAAATCTCGAAACATGAGAAAGGCGCTTTGTAGGCTACAACAGATGATGGGTCTGATGGCACACTAACGATTTCCGATCTTCCGTCAGAGACAAACTTTCTGCCTGGAAACACGAAGCCGTTTCCAAGTTTATCAGCTCTTTTCAGAAATTTTACTTCAAAGTCTCCATCATCAGGTCCCCTTAGCACCAATTCTACAAGCATTTTGAAATTTCCATAATTGGAATAAACATTTACAATGCAGCAGCCTCAATCAATTGGTCCGAAGATCCGCTCAACACACAACCACTTTCCGGCTCTGTTAAGGAGTAAGGTGTCACTGTCTTATTGTACTGAGTTTATAACATCGCTCGATACGGATAGCTGACGCCTCACGATTTTATACGCATCTTTGGCTTGTCTTCGCCTGTGAGTGAAAACGTCCGCTTAGATGCTCCGTATTACCGTGCTTAGATGATTGCTGCGTATGCACTGCGCTAAGATGTTTCGTATAACGTGCGAAGTGGATAGCGAATATCAGGAAAAGTCTATTTATGCGTTTAGCAACGCACCTGTCAAGAAGCCATCAAATGTTTTCTCACAGAACCACGACCTTACTTCTTGGGTTTTTGGGTCTATATCCACGTACGATACTCAGTCAATATTATTATATTCGGAAACTGTCGCAGAATAATTTGATGCTCCATTACATCGCTCAACGCCTTATTGAGGCCTTCTTGATAAAAAAATAATATATGGTTTTTGTAATTTTGAAAGTAGGTATGTCTATGCTGAAGACATTAACAATATGCTAATTAAGGGATCTTTGAACCCCCGGGTCATTGGTCCCGTTCTCGCATGGTTCAAAGGTTCCTTCCGACGCCATTTTTGCACCACGTGTCATGACAAAAGAAGTGTACAGTGTGCAATATCAGTTTTCAACCTCTTGCAGTTTCAAAACTCTTTCCTTGAGCATTTCACATTTGCACAAAATCTTTCGAAACAAGCTGCCTGTCATTTGCAAAAACAAAAAAACGAAAGCACCAAAATTTTACTTTCTTCCTTCAAAATTAGAATCAGGCCATAAAAATTTATTTAGCAGCCATAAACGCTCTAAAACACATACGGGTGACAAGAAATCAATCTCAATTTCACTACCAAAACCACAAGAACACACATTCACTAGGTGGCGAAAAATAGCCTATGGTCATTGGGCCCACCCTGTTCAAAGATCCCACATCTCCCCTGCCGATCAACCAACTCGGAGGGGATATCATTAGAAAAGTGGGCCTCTGCGGAAGATCTCACACTATTGTTTGATCCTAAACAACCACACACATTTAATTCTGCTCGATGGAATACTACTTCTAACCCCGACTTGGCGTTTACGAAGCTAGAAGGAGCACTGCCACAACGTCTGATCCTGGATCCCTTCCCGAAAACGCACCAAAGACCAGAGATGAGCGGACTGTGAAATTTTTCAGTCCGAGTCCAGTCCTGATCCGATAAAATTAAATCTGATCCAGTCCTGATCTGCAAAATTTTTGAAAATCACCCATCCGATCCAGTCCTTATCCGCCAAGGTAAAATAATGTATTTTTATTTTGCCTCATGAGGCAAACGAACTACTGGAGCTATTTGGCTTTTAGCCAAATACGATTGGTTGAAGGCAAAATAGCTCCAGCAGTGCTTTTGCCTCATGAGGCAAAATAGACACAGCCTTTTGGCATTTTCAATATTTAACAAGGAAGTGTCCATTTGGCATCAGATGGAAAAGCACTGCTAGAGTTATTTTGTCGTTAGGAAAATTCGATTGCTTGGGTTGATCAAGTGACAAGGTCGATACACTTGGATTATGGATTAGCGTAAGCTCCTTGTTACATGACCTAAAATCCTAAACCTAAAACCAAACCCAAATCCAAAACCTAAACCCAAAACATAAACGCCCAAATCCTAAACCCAAAATTCAAACATAAACCCAAAACCTAAACCTAAAAGTTGAACCTAAAACCTAAACCCGAAGCCTAATCCGTAAACCTAAACCCAAAAGGTAAACCCTAAACCGAAACTTAAACATACACCCTAAATGTAAACCCTAAACTTTTTGAAAAATTACATTAAAAACCCTCCCATCAAAGGTGTAACCTCTACAACCTAAGCCAAAGGATATGGTGAGAGCAGAACCAAGGAACAATGGCACAGCAGGTACAGACACTAACCACTCAACTATGTCCAAGCTGCTACTGGAATAGAACTCAACGTTATATGTGAACAAAGGTGGATACAGTTCGAAGTGCAAAATAGTCCCAGCAGTTTTGCATTTGATGGTAAAATATAAACTACCATTTTGCAAACCTGTGAAATCGGATCACAACTAAAATGTTTGATATCTTCAGAATATTCACACTGAAACAACAAAAATTTTCTCAGTCCGATCCAGTCCTGATCCGGCCAAAATTGGCTTCATTCCTGATCCAGTCCGATCCAGTCCTGATCCGTGCTCATCTCTGCCACAGACCTCTTATCACGCCAGTTAATCCCATAGAACTAGTAAACACGAAACCAGTAAAAAGATGGAACTTTCGCAAAGCAAATTGGGAAAAATTCTCAAACTTCTTGGAGTCAGGCATTGACAGTCAGGGCCCCGACAAGGCGGGGCGGGGGGTGGCAATGCCCTGGGGCAGCACTTTTCGGGAGGGCGGCACTTTTGGTGAAAAAAAGGAATAGCAAATGGTCTTTCACGAATGAACCTGAAGTTAGATTTAGGTTTAGGATTCAGATTTTGGTTAAAGTTGGACCTTCCATACGTCCTGGTGTGGCCAGGACTGTCCGGGTTTATACGTCTGTCCCGGTTAGCAAAATGTTCCGGAATTTAACTTCAGTGAAATTTTCAAAATTATCTCCAGCCTAATGATGCACTGTTATGAAATAATTCCGTCCTGCAAGGCTTGACTTTGCTTTAACCCGTGGCGGCACTTTTCGACTCATCCCGGGGCGGCATTTCCCCATGTCGGGACCCTGTTTACAGCCTACCAAAACCTTCTTTATCCAACTTGGACATAGTATACCCATCTCTGTGCCACCTCTTCATTAAATCAGCACACAAAACAATCCCACGAGGCTAGGTGTAACTAACGGGGGGGGCAGGGGTGCGCGCCACTCCCCCTGGAAGGCAAAATGTAGGAAATGGGCCCCTTGTATTTCGGTATTTGGTATTCTTTTTATTTTTAGTAGGTTTTTGCTTTTAGCGTTTTTCAAAAATCTCTCGGAGCGTTTAACGGTGATTTCGGGTCTTAGTACAGATGAATCCAGTTCATCGCATAACAAATTTGCCAAGATTTTTTTGTATGTGTTTTAGCGGAATATGCAGTTATCCGTATCAAACAAATATCCGCAAGTTTACCGCCTGGCAACACAGGTGAACCAAAATTCTGGGTGATTCTGCGTGCTTATCCCCGCAAACAAAGCTTTAATCCCCAAATTGAAATGTGAAACACTAGAAATCAGTGTAGTTTTTATCAATCCGTATTCTCTTTTGTTCTGTAATTTATAGACAGAGCAGTACGTGCTGCTGTTACCTAAAATAACATCGCCTGCTCATTTTTGATGCGTTTGTGAGGTAATAAACGTATTTCAGGCTTGAGCGTAAAGCGTCACCATTCATTGCTTGGAGTGTTGAACGTTAAGCTAGCCTGTATGCCTTGCTGTATGCGACCAGAAGTCAGACTTGCACCTGATCAACCTATTTTGTGTAATGATTGTTGTAAAAAAATGCAATGTGGCTAGATCAGGTAGTAAGTCTTTTCGTATTTTGTGCTGCATAGAAGCAAGATACCTTTGGTGCATACGACCAGAGCCGGGTTTATTTTTTCGGTCATAGTCCAAAATGTTTTTGAAATGACCAAAAAAATTTAAGTCAATTCGGTCAGAAAGTCTGAAAATGTAGGCTAGTGAATACTGTTGTGGTGAGTTTTAGTACTGTTATGGGACAATTGACCGAAATGTCTCAACGAAAAAATAAACCCAGGACCAAAGTTACACATTTTCGTGCTGTTCAGACAGCAAGATGGAGTTAATTGTGTAGTTAGAAGGGTTTATGAAGCTATCACTGCTAAGTTGTCCCAACCGAGTAGTGCAGTTAGTGGATTATGGATGTTAACCGTGTTGCGTGCAGGTTGGCATCCTTGCCCATGATCGCGTTTGTATGGACCACGAGTCTGCAATAAACTACTATTAGTGTCAACATTTCTAGCCTATTAGAGATACAAAATCTTATTAATCTAAACATGTGCCATGCACCAGGCGATTAACAAGTCTAGATATCAGAAGGTTTATGCATGCGTATTTCGGCCAGTTGAAAGTACGATGCGCATGCTTTTCAAGCAAAATTAGCTTGAGCGTAATAAAAGCAAACGTTCATTTGATCGGCCTCAGATTTGTTCCTTCCCTAATATCATAACTGAAGCATAAGGTTGATTCTGATTTCCTGCAAACTTTTATTAACATTTGAATATTATTACAACATCTTTAAATATTCGTCGTTAATTAAATAACAGTGATTAAGGCCCAATTCCTTTTGTTAAGCTCTTCTTAAGACACACGCCTTGATGAAGTTTATCATAACGTATTTATTGCATTTCGGATTTTGCTAAACTGCCTCGATACTGTTGCCAGCGCTGAAAGGAGTTTCAGCAAACTGAAGATGATCAAAACCTTCAACAGGTCTCACATGACAGACAGAAGACTATCCTTATTAGCCATGTTGTCAATCGAAGCTTTATGTGTGCGCTCTCTAGATTTGGATGATGTCATAAAGGCTTTTGCATGCCAAAAGACTCGCTCCAAGCCGTTGTGATACTATAATAATGTAACAGTGTTTATACTATTTTCATGGTTATTATTTTGTAATATTTTTCAAGTGTGCTACGGCGCCACTATAGTATACAGCGATTTCTTTTATTTTGCTGTATGACCGCGGTCTGCCAGTTGAGTAGCCCTGTGATAGAAAAAATACAGCTACAACTAAATCCTGACGGATAATAGCGCTGATACAATAACGCTTTAGAAATCTTTTTTTACAAATCACCATTAGGTAAAAGGCCTGTCAGCATTTTGGGGGGGAGCAGAGATGGGCTGCTACGGCCCTGTTCATATCTATTTATAATTGTATTGTGTGCAGCTCCATATTAAGATAAAATTGTTTGGCATTATTTGCTTAGTAGTTGCTAGATGAATGTTGTTTTTATGATCACTGATGCGGAGAGATCAATGAATTTCTTAAAAAATTCCGTTTTGGACTTACTACATTTATTTTGTTGTTTACTCCGGCAGTGCCCACAATCTACCCCCATGCCCCATCATTACGTCAAGCATGTTGTGCTTAGAAGAAAGTGGAATTAATTTTGGAGTTAATTACCAAGATTCAGATGCTGTGTGGTGTGTCTTACATAAATCATAAGGCTACCTTACAATGGGCGTCCGCAGGGGGGGGGGGCAAAATGGCACTTGCCCCCCCTGGAAATTGGGTCTAAGAATCAAAATTTCTGAAAAACCTGAATATAGCAGTTTAATTTCGATTAATTGATTTAATTCTTGCAACGATAGTTTATTTGCTAGTATAACACTCACGCTGCACAAGAACCAGGTTCAATGTTCTGATGCCATGCAGTGATGAACTTGCAGTCCACTCATGTCTGCTCCAATTGCCTGCAGAGACAGGTTGAGAAACTTGCGAGCAGATTATTCTGCTATTGGTCTTTATTGCGTAACAATTGCATGGCAACGAATCTTCAAGTGTTCACTTGAAGTTACGGAAGAAGGCGTTTTGCCGCATGTGACTGTTGAAAGTAGATATAGCCTATTTGGCAGGTAATGCAACAAGACAGTGACTACTGACAACGGTAAGTCACATAGTTTTATTGTGTACTGTCTGAAAAGAACCATGCGCCGAGGCGTGATTTTTGTGAATGTTGCCGTAATTTTGGGCATTTTCTTTATGGTGTAGAAACAGTGGTGTAGAAGCTAGGGTGCACTGGTGAAAGCGCATCCTCGTAAGGTTTGATTGGTCAAAACTTTATGCAAATCTCAAAAAAATTTGGGATAAAAACCTTCGTAATTTTACAACATTATTAGTGAAATTTTGCTTCCTTGCTATTGATTGTACAAATAAAAGTTTATTGCATCATAGGAAACACATTATATATAAAATCAACAAACTGTTTCTAGTAACATTGTGTTTTAGTTTGTGAAAGTTGATGAGGAGATAACTGACTAATTTGAAAGTTTTGGCAAAGGAAAGCATTTCATTTATATGCTTCGTTAATTGTACCCAGAGGTAATCGCGTATGATGCAAGGGCATCTACTTCATGTTCGTAGAGATCATGCCATACAAGTGCAAAATAGCTTCAGTTTTTAACCCTCTAACGACCAAGTTTTTTTTTTAAGTTAAAAAAAATCCCTGAGTGGATTTTTGTATCCATTTTGATACTAGTATTGAAATTTGAAA
>JGI24158J21664_10005499_pt1 | contig 16561 bp, 11 predicted proteins | sample Ectturendosymbi3_FD_21664 | JGI IMG/M metagenome (IMG submission 21664)
CGCGTTTAGTTTTAAAACGGCACAAAAACAAAAATCTCTAATGTTTATTTAGGTTGTGGTCGGCAAACCACAGTGGTCAGGCCACTGTGGGTCTCGGCCCAATTGTGGGCCGTTTAGCACTTCTCATTCGGTTGCGCAACACTTTCTAAGTTGTGGTTGCGTGGGCTAAAACGTAGGCTACTGTAACAAACAACTATGGAACATTGACTTTTTGACGTGAACTAAGCCTTGTTTTTGTCATTATACAGTTCTTGACATTAACATAGCATTGCCATATAACAGCTACTGTAACTGAATGCAGCATAAGTTTGAAATTGGGCCTTCAAAAATAAGCATGAGCCTTTACTTCCGGCTGAAAACGCAGTTTGGCCATCATAATGAAAGTTTGCCGAGCACTGATTTAAGGCTACGGCTGATGCTGCAGAAAAGGGTAAGTTATACATTGTTTGTAGCACGTCAACTTTATCAGCGAGGAATTTCGCAATGGTCTTAAAATGGAGTTTACATCACCATTAGGTGGGATACAGCAAACTGGTTCTTCAGAAACAGCTGCGAAAAGTGTTACTCGTTGTTTTTCTTTCGGTTAGTGATTGCAAGCACTTAGACACACGTTTGTATTTTGTTGTCACCAACTTCCACAAGGAGCAAACCTCAGGTAAACGTCAGCCATGATATGAGTTCTCCAGCATTTACACTGTAGGCTACACAACGTTTGATTAATCATGGACAATTGATAAACCATATTGCTCTGATCAGGTTCGATTAAAACCTGAAGCAGGACAGGTTCCTTAAGCATACTTGATTTGCAATGAAGTATTTCTTTGGCTTACCCATCAAAAGCTTTATTGACCTGAAAATATTTGGTGCAACTTTCGGGATTGGGGGGGCAATTGCCCCCGGCAATTGCGGACACCCAGGGTTGACAGTTTTAAACTTGTGAACTACACAGTAATTGAGAATTCGCATAAAGTACGTAAGAAAATTTTTGTTTTTTTGTTATGTGGCTGTTATATGTAGTATTCCTAAGAGGAAAGAACATTTACGTGCTTGTGTGAGCCGTTATGATCAATCCGCCTGAACTGCCAATTGATGACGAAGTTCGAAACGAAGCACTTATTGCAAGCACAGGTGTGCCACTGTATTAGCACAAAAAACGAAACGAGAAACTAGTGATGCATCATAAAATCAGCTAAATCAAGCACGTTGAAATAGGACAGTTTTGAAATTTGGCTCAGAAAATCAACTAAACGTTCAAAATTATCTTCAGAGTTCATGTGATTAGACCAACAGAAAAACACCCGTTTTTTCAAAGCCCACTTAAAACATACAATAAAACCCACCAAATATCCCACTCTTTTCTTTTTCTTTGAAAAATGTACCATGAAATAAAAATTAAAACAAGCAGCTCACTAGTACAGTTAACTGTAATTTTTTTTAATGAAACAAAACGATCAGCAACGAAGTTTTCGAGGACTTGAAAAAAAGTTAAGAATAATTCGAACAGTTTGAGTAAATTCCATTGGTTATTTTCTTCAGCTCTGGAAAATCGGTATATTTTAATCAATTTTTGTGCCGTCTTTGCGTACAAGCTGTTTCTGATGTTGGACCATACCAAATGATATGCTGAAAAAATATGCACTATAGATACTGAACTAGCAGGGCATGTACATAAACTTGACGTGAAATTGCAGAGTTTATGTGCGAGTGGCTTTTCTCTGTTTGATGTGCGCATGCTTGTCAAGCCATACCAACTTGGAGTGAATTTACCAACAACACTTTGCGAAGACAAAGATTGGGTACATCTCTTTATTCCCAATTTTAAATTCCATAATAGGTATAACAAGTTATTATTGTATAATTCTGAAAATGGTGATATTGCATGATGCAATGTAAACAACACAGAATGGGGTTTTTGTGTATTTTTTAAATAACAAAAACCTGTTTCCTTTCAAAACCCCCCAAAAACGGGTTAAAAAAACAAAAAGCCGGGATGTGTTGGTCTTCTTTAAAAAAACGGGGTTTCTCAACCCTGATTAATTATCTTTCAATTTTTTTGTGGTTTTCCTTTGATCGCACGATCTGGAACAAGTCACGTCAGTACTATCAGTTTGATTGGGTGTGGGCCGCACACCTACAGTGTAGTTTCCATGGTATTTAAGAAGCTGAGAATTGCTGGCATTTGAATGCGTAAAAATAGTGTTGACAACAAAACAAGTTTCGAAAAATTAAATCCATGCAGCATGCGTTAGTAGCCTTACAATAAGAAAAATCATCTAGTTACAGCATTTAAAATTTTCTGATTTAACTCTTTGGATGCCCCCCTGTCTTGGATGCCCCGGGCCGTCGCCCCGTTCGCCCCCCCCCCTGCACGCCAATGATACCTGCTGAGTATTTTATTGACGTCAACAAGGATATGATTAATTTAGGGCGACACTCGCATTTTACTGTGGGGATACTTTCCGGGTAGACACCCGACACTAAATAATGAACAAGTTTTTGCACTTATTTTAATGTGGTGCAGTGAAAACCTTTAATGTAAGATATAGCAGGATATGGTTCTCCTGAAATGAAGGTAACCGAATACAGTGCAGATCAGGATTGTGATCTGCTCGTATGTTTCGCTGAAAGAAGGCCATTAAAATTACTTAAGTGTTTTAACCGTATTTTAAAACATAGAATCAATACTGAAATCGTTCTTTATAGTTATCTTTTTGCCCTAAACACATTGAAATACGGATTTCACCGTAATTTACACGAAATGTTATACTCACAAAGCTTTATTGCAAACAGTGTAAAAAACACAAATTCGTTTTTGAAGTAGGCCTACAACTGGCTATGGAAGTGTTCCAGTGGAAAGGGTGCCCATCGTGTGACGCTTCTCGTGGCTTACTGAGCCAAAAATTATGTCACTATCTTGACCAGGGCCGCACATTGAAGGGCTTACTTTGATCTTAGCAAACTAAATTTAGCTTAAGCTAATGCACTGAAAGTGTTCGAATCTTGACTGCAATGATAATAGACGTGCCAAAGTGGCACTGACGACCGCCTTCATTCAAAAATGTCAAATTCAAGATTATCAAAACAAGGATAAGCTGTCATTTGTAGGATACTTACAGCCAGAACCTAAACTAGGCCGGACAAAGCCCCCGTGTGGGCCGCATGCGGCTCTCGGCCCGCGGGTTGGACATAGCTTTTCTAATCGAAGGCAAATCTCAATTATATTTCGGCCATTTAATGAAATACAGTACAAAATAAAGATTCCCTTTGTGTCGTTTTCTGGTATCATATGAACTAGAAGCAAATTGCAATAGAAATGTCCAAATATGCTTCTGGGTTGGAAGGCGTTTCACTGATAACATCGTAGGCTGTAGATGAGATCAAAGAAAACTACTCCGTCGTGCAGTAACATGTGATTCTTATCCGTTGGCGTGGTTGTGTAAGTGACGACCCACTTTTTCACGCGACAACCTCCTATGTTTTGACCTACCTTCTCGCGCAGTTTGTAATTGATCAGTGCCTTTTATAAAAACATGTTGAAAGGAGAAGATTCATTTGCAAGCGTTTTCTAAAAGCACAAATATTTTCTTTAAGGATATGGACTGTGTGCCATTTGAACAATTCTGAAACAAAATCAGAGTGAAACGGACGATTTAATGGAACTTTTGGCGATTTCTTGGATGCAGCTCTACACGACATGAGGCCGACTGTGTCCTACGACTACGCATGTGGCATGAACCAGAAAGTTTTCGCCAGTAGAGAACGCAAACATTTTAGGCAATGCCATGCAAGTGCTCGAAGTATGTCGATTTTCAGGGTTTTGTGACAATGCAGAAGTAGTTAATCGTCGAAACGTCACGCTGATGCATTTGGGGCAATGCATAATGGCTGCAGCCATCTTCTTTACAATAATTACAACACTATTTTGAGTTCTTGTTGGTGACAACGGCTTGGTTTTCTGATTTACTGTGGACAGAAGGTCTGGTTTCAATGGATATCATATAACACCGCTAGCTTCTACCGATATCTTGGCAGGTAAGCAAGAACAGTGTCACGTGCCCTTTTGCCAATACTTCTCTTAGAATTTGTTGCTACCCGGTTTCACAGAAATGTTTTATTTTAATGGTTATTATCAACTACAAAGCTGCTCTGTAAAATTTAGGAAATTAATCATTGGCTGATTTTCTTTAAGGGTCATTTGCAAACAAGGGCGGATCCAGCTAATAAGGTTAGGGGGGGGGGGCGATTTCAGTAAAATTTGGTAGTCACGTCCCATTACGGGTTCACTACTGTAAGAGAGATGAAGTATTCTTCACACCACTGCTGTGACAAAACAATGGACGACAAAATGGCCTTATATCGCGAATGCTGTTTTCCGAATTGCACAAAATCATGGTGAATAAAGTTACTTTCGTACGATCGCCCCAGTCTTACCGCCTAGGTCCGCCCTGGTTGCAAAGTAAGTATATAGCTGCTTTTTGTAGATGTTAGAAGCGGGCAGCTGTTGATTTTGTAATTGATCTGGCCTGTAATCCTGAACCTTGAGCCACTTCACCACTTTGAGGGATTTCAGCTGTAATACGACCAGAATACACCACGAAAGGTTGGCGAGGCAGATTATATTGGCACCACCCAAGGGAAAACAACCTAGAGGACGGCATTGGAGCAATGGTGACACGATTATATCTCCGACTTGGAGAGGTCGCTATTGCTGGAAGGCCAGCAGAACCATGTCAGTTTATTCTAATCATATTTGTTCTTTATTTCTGTAATTTTGCCTATATACAGTAGTCCCTCTTCTTCCTGTAGCATCCTTCATTCTTCCAAGTGCTCGATTTACCGTCCCTGTATATAGGCGTGCTTTTCACCGCCGGTGTTTTTGTTTTTCTTTGATGTTGTGCTTTGTTACGAACTTCTGTCTGATGTTCAGGTTATTGCTTTTTGTCACTTTATTTTCCCCTTCACTTGAAACGTCTTCAATTTAGTACTGACTTACGCCAACAGAGTAGGTGACCCATGGGGTTTTTCGATAACACTTTGTGTCTCAGATATGTAGTTCACACAATTTTGCAGAATTCTCATATCCTCAATTGCTTTTCTCATTTTATTATTAACGTGCAATTGATTGTTCCGGCCTTTGGTGCTTTGTTCCTTTTGTTGCATTTTTGTTACTTCGTCGTTTGATTCACGAGAATGTGTGAATAAATCTAGCTACCCACTTAGCGAAGGTTGCTGAAAGCCTAGTTGCTTCGGGGCACTCTACATATACTTTCTCAGCTACTCTCTCGAAAGGAAATGTGAGTTCGGAAATGAATCTATGGTTTTTATAAGGTACTATAAGAGTAGCAATCACACATTTTGGCCACGAAACGTTCTTTTCAAACAAGATTTCCCCAACAACTATAGGGCATTTTAAAGTTTATGCAGGTTGCAACGAAGAACTTGGCATGTTTTCGGTCAGGCCCGTAGCCAGGTTTGGGGGTTTGGGGCAGCAAAATGCATCTTAGAGGGATAAGATTTTTGTTTTTATGATATGTTTGAAACAAACTGTATAGAAATTTTTCTGGGCACAACAGAATTTGGGGAGGCACAAAAAATTGGGGGGAGCTGCCTCTGAATGCCCCCCTGTGGCTACAGGCCTGCTTTGGGTGTGCTTTTGATGAAAAACAACAGGTGAGTTAAGAGCAACCAGCGAAAAAGCACAAGAGAAGTATTACAGCGATGGAACTTGCAGATAAAAAAATGAACTGATGGAGGAGTTATTCTGGCCATGGCTTTTGCTGCGTGTTTTTGAGATTTACTATCTGCATTGCGCCAAAATCAAGCTTGCTAATATGCTTTAGCATGGAGAGTATAGTAACCACGCCTTCGGCTGTCGGAACAAAAGTATACAGTAGCCTGGCTCTTTGTTGATTTTTGACAGGGACCATGTGATCATCACATAACTTAGTAATTTGGCACTTCAGGATGTTATAAGCTGCAATCATCGTTTATAAGAAGTGTATTCAGGTTTTCACCAGTATTTTACAATATCTTTGAAATGCGCATCTTCACGATGTTACTGAATCCAGAAAAGGTAATTTCACAAGGGGAGTGTGAGCAAGTCAAAGTGGCAGTTTTCTAAATAGTTTTGATCGTAGTTATTATGCGTACCTGCACTTTCCTAACTTCTTTCAAATTAGAGTTTAGCTTGAGTTCTGTTGCTTTCGTCACAGTGCAACATTGCAGGTAGACACTATACCGCAGTATGGCACAGTTGCTCAAACTACTCTGGATCTCAAGATGACACAATTCAGCTTTGAGCTATTGCACGATTGGTTTCTGCCCATGCTGATTGGTCAAGCACAGTTTCATTCATTGCTTTCTTTAATCGACCCTCTGCAATGAGAAGAGGTAACTTACAGTTTTCTTCCGCCTGTGGTGAAATCTGCCCATGTTTGAACGAGTGTTTAAGAAAGTTTTGTGCAGCAACGAACCGTTTCCAACATGCCGATGAAGCAAACGCCTCAGTTGTTGTGGATAGGTTTGGTTCCTTTGTGGCAGGCTTGTGGTGCTTTGAACNTACGCAAATTGCTTTCGTGCAATTGTNCTGANTTCCGTTCAAAGCAATTTATTTTNATNCATATCACTAGTTGAAGAATTTTAATACTACTTTGGAAAAATCCGTTAAAAAAGTTGATCTTCGGTTTCTCAAAGTCTTGTACTCGCTGGTGAAGTTTGACAAGTCATTCGGCCTGGAACGTCTGTTTTTGACTGCCGCAAGATTGGGTTGGACTCTTAGTGCATTAGCAATTAAGCGGACAAGTTTCTACTAGATAGCATTGGTATATCAGCACTGCGCAGATACGTGGCTTGGAGTTGTTCACGTGGTTCATGTCACATCATCCCTTTATCACCTTCTGTTACCACGAATCCAACACTGGTACGCCATCAAGTGGCTATTGAAATTCTTAAAAGACTGCTCTCACTCTTGCTGCAATTGCTCTTGTCTAGAAAGCGACAATATTTTACATAACTGTACTCTATTTCCCTGCTACAGTCACTACCGGAGTTTCCCTGCTACAGTCATTACCACTAGGCCGGATGTGTGGCCTAGTGGCGAGAGGGCTCGCTTCGTGTCTGGTAGGTCGCAATTCGATGTGGTGTGGTTCGATTCTTGGCCGGGTCGCATCAAGTCTGGCCAAACGCTCGGCGCAATGGCTGTAGCAAGGACACTCCAAAGCCGATGCAATCTTCGTCGTATCCCGGTCGCGTTGTTTCCTGCCTTCCTATCGGAACACTTCGAAGTACGGTTGAGAAATGGGCGGTCCCTTCAACAAACAAATCTCTGTAAGCAAATCTCTGCCTGGACGATCGTCGAAGACACTCGAAGGACAATTGTTGTGTTGTTCAGTTACACTAGTACAATTGCGTTGTGTAAGAGCTTTCCGCTCATGCTCTCGTGTCTTCACCGTTCAGATGAACACTTCTGAGGGTCTTTTGATACCCAGAGCCTAAGAAAATGTGGTATCTAATGACAAAAAACTTGATACACATTTTAATTTTTAAACAACGAGGAACACAAAAGTCACAAGCTGCAACGTTTCTTGAAAACGTAAGTTTTTTTGTTTTTTTTTCTAGAAAATGTTTGCTTAGAATTTACTTGTGATTTCTGTACGTGGAAAAATGTATGCTTACAATTTATAAATGACAGTTGTTTTTTTACTTTGTAAGTTCATTTCCATATAACTGCCATGGGATTTCCTCCCGAACAAGACCATCCCTGGTAAGAAGCAAACTTTGCAGAACCGACAGGTTATTTTAATAACCGAGAGGTAGTTTTTCTTTTGTCCGTACAACAATTTAAATTTTGTCAAGGGTGCGCACTTAACGTCTTGCTTAGTAACGGAAAGATTTACGTAAAAAAATTACACTTTGCGTAATACATAAAAACATCTTTATCGAAACGTTTGCAATATGTCGTTTGCATCGTTTCATTGGCCGTGATTTTCATTATAAGGCTAAATACATGTTTAAGATATGTAATCAAATGTTACCAAAAAAAATCACAAATGAACATGAATGCAGATCAAATAAAATTTTCATACACGACAACTGGACAATAAGGTACTAACTATACCTTTATACAAAACAGCTGAACAACAACGCCATTCTGTTTACATAGGTTCCAAGCTATGGAATGAAATTCCGAGAGACTTATTAAATAGACATTACCATACATTTATGAAATTATAAAAACATCTCCTCTTTCAAATATAAATTTCAGTGGTTCCCGGCATTATGTACGCACTTACTTCATTCGAAGCAAGCAAACCCATCTTTGTTTCTAGTTAATTCGTTGCTCGTGCCCGCTGCTCGTTGCAGTTCGATGTTTGTGGTGCATTTGCACTTGATCTGTTATACTTCTTGTGTTTTTCTTTTTTGAGTGCGTGTTTTTCCTTTTATTTCTTTACGATAAACATAATCTTCTGATTGACTTTCTCCTTGTTCTTTTTAAGGGCTGGCTGACGTCTTGACCCCGCGGTCATTTCGCCAACCCTCGCAGTCTTTTTGTTGAACCATGCATTTTTCCACATCTCGCGAAAAACACAATTGGTTTGATTGATTTCACGCTTTCTTTTTCCTGCATAACAGCACGACAATTATGGCATGGATCTGCTTCTTGAACTGTATCCAAGAGATTGTGCTCTCTTAAAAAAGCGATTGCTCCTTCTGTCAGATTGACTTTTCTACACAACTCCTTCAGCAACATTTTGAAGTACCCTCCTCAATAGATTTTAACTATTTTGGGCCGAGGAAGAATCTGATTTAGGAGCTCCATTTGCTTCCCTTTCTATGCGCATAGCGGTATACCTCACACCTCACGCTATGAAAACTGAGCAGACCTCACACCTCACACCATGGGAACTGACGCGGTAGACCTCAGGCTGCACCTGGGTAGGCGACATATGGCGGTAGACCTCACGCTATAGCAGCACAGGAAATTTTGCAGGTACTAGCTCTATGAATAAAATAAAATCATATCAGCAATATTGTCTTCACAAAGAGACGACATGTTTTAAATCCAAGTCCCAGCAGTTTTTCTCCGCATAGTCTTTTCACGAAACTTTTACTGTATGTTCAGTGACAGAAAATAACGTGGCGCAGATGGACATTGCTTGAGGTTCATGTTTATAATAAAACAATGAACTCAATAACTTAACAAAACCCTAATTACCTGTAATTTTCGAACATATTTAGTTTATTAAACCACACCTTTGTAAATCAGTAGTGGATAAAACTTGGGCGCAGAAGGATAGCTGAAAATCGGTCGAAAAGTCAAAGTAGTGTCTCCACTGCACAAAAAATCTTGATTTGGTAAAAAGAAGTGAAGATTATCGCACTAACCATAAGGAAACGAAGAAAAAGCACTGGAAAACAGGTAAATTCCCTGAAACTGGTTGTAGACCCCTTTTAAGTTGTCCGCTGTCTACAATAAAAAAGCATGAAAAATGCGTGGCACCTACCACTCACTCTTCAGAGTGCACTAGGAGTATAACAATGGCACGCAAAGAGAGCACAAAAGCCTGTTGTTGCAAATTAATCAAGCTCGGCCATTTGAAGTTTCCGCTTAGGAGGACGTGTCGTTAGTCACTGTTGAAAGTACATAATGCTTGCATGGACGCGTCACAATAAGCGCAGCAAGCAAACTTAGAAGCAATTCTGTTGAGCACTAATCATCATCATCCAGTGGGTAATTCGGTTTTCTGGAAGTTTAAGTAATGAAAACATTTGCTTAATTTCATCTTTTCTCATTTAAAATTGACGAAATGATCAGGCCAAATCCTGTTATTTAAATTCCAATTGCACACAATTGTTTAACAGGTTTGAGTTGTATTGCTTCAGAGACTGAAATATAATATGTTTACTCTAAAAAATTATTGACTTTACCTGCAAAACGTGTTGTTATATTTCACAGAATGAAATCATCAACAAAACTAAAGTCTTTGTTCTGTCGATTTCTTTTAATTAATATCAGCAACGCAAAGAACAGTGTGGAATAAACCTTTTTTAATTGGTTGTCCATAATTGTTAATATTTTCACATGTGCGCTGCGTTCTGGGATGAAGAGGTGAAAGCCTTTTCAAGCAGCAAAAATGTTGATTGGAGAACTTAAAATATTGACAAAATAATCAATGTTTGCATGGACGGAAGGCAACTGATCATTCCAAACAAAATTGGACGCACTTTCTTATCATTGCAGTTTGCCAACACTACTTAAAAGCATTTCTTTTCCAAAACCGCGAAAAAACATCAATTTGCAGGGTTCTAGTGTATTTGCGGAACCGAGGAGGTTGTCGGTTGATTATGGTTCTGCAGAGATCCCTAGTAGGTGAGGTGTCAACCTAGTTGTTCCAGGAGCACAGGTCAAACTAAGTAACCGGATGTCTGGATTTACCAAGCCAATGCGAAGCGAAATAAAGGCTCTGGTCATTTTGTCCGTTAATATCTCTCCAATTGCGCTCTAAGTGTGATTGCCTCCTTTGATTATATTCAGATCAGTGACGTACGCAGGAAATTTTCATGGGGGCTTCCATCAGTGTCATATGGTGGTCATTTGTATGTGGTGTGCGCTGTTTGTGACGTCACACTTTGACGTCATATTCATGTTCCAAACCAACATTTTGGCGAAATTTGTTGACACAACATGCATATTCTTCTACACGCACTCTCCTTATTTTATGTCATTGCAATGAGTATAAACTATCAGCGCTCCAATCTAGGATACCGGGGGAAAATACACTCAAAGCTACGACACGGCAGTTCATAACTGCAAAAATATCATGTTGCGCGTTAAAACAGGGGAGTAAAACACACTCGTTGCAACGTCAGAGCAACTTACAACTGCAAAATCAGGTTGCACAAATGTCCTGTCGAATGTGAGCAGTTGAGCATAGAAAGTGTGCGGCTGGACTGGCTGGCGTACCCCGGTTTGCAAGATAGAATTTTGCTGAACTACACAAGAATTAAGAATGTACTTAAAGTACGCAACAAAAATTTTGTTTTTTTGTTGTGTATAGAAGTCCAGCAAACTTCTAGTTTTCCTTTTTCCCGGCTGAGAAATTACCAAAACCCTGAATACTTCTGTGCCAACAACTGCTGTTTTTGAACTCGTGCGACAGTTCTATCATGCTACAGAAATTGGCAATGTAACCAATGCGGTCAGCGCATGCGCTGATCAGCCACAGCAGACAAAATAAAGACAAATGTTTCGGATAAAGTGGACTATCGTGGAACACACTCTTTAAACATGCGCAGTGGACAAAAGGTCTGCAAAAAGTGGTGAGATGGTTCCTGTATGCAGACGATAACCCAGATTCCCACCAAAACCGTGTTACTACTTTTTGGCCCATTTATAATGTTCCTTGAAATTTGCATGCAAATTCATTGCATGTTATTTGCATTAAGTCGACAAATTAACAAAAAACGAGTATGCGAAAACAATTAATCTCCTTTGCGCAGGTAATAAAGTTTTGTAACATATCAAACTCAAGGGGGTGTTTAATCCCACCCCTTGCGTACGCCCTAGATTCAGATATACAACAAAATCTTCAATGCACTTGGAAGTGAAGTCAGAGCAACGTAACGTTAAATGGTTCGGTGTAGGAGGGATGGACCAGGGCTTCTCAACCGGGGCCACAGAGCGGTTCTCCGGAGGCCACGAGCAGAGGCCTTTACTAAATAGCTCTGCCGTGACATTGCAAAACCCTAGTGATGGGCAGGGGGCCAAGAGTGTTGACCGTTTTTGGAAGGGACCACAAACCACGAACGGTTGGGAACCACTGGAGTAGACTACGGTGAAACAAGAGGGTTGAGCATTCGCATGTGCAACCGGAAACAGCGACCAATTGCCGTTGTGCGGCTTGGCAGGCTTTGCAACAAGTACATTGCATTGAATCACGAATATAATTTTGCTTGAAAGCACGCAGTAGGAATGCACTAAAACATAAAAGCACTAATGTATCCACTATATTGTTGGAAAAACAATTCGAATTTGACACTGTTTATCGTACGGTTTCAGAACGGAGAGGGTTATGTAACAGTGCAGAGCTTAGATGTAGGCTGCACTTGTTACACTGTAAAATTGTCAATCGCGAAGGATCTTAGATGTAAAGCCAAGAGTAGCGTACTACCCTGAATAAAACATGAATAACTGCGATGTTTTCGGAAGATTTGAAAATGGAGGCCGATAACAGTTTTAAAGCAGATAAATGTCAGGTCTTGAGTCTCTGTATCGAAGTTCCAGTTTTAGCTTTTAACAAAGTATTGATCTCGCTGGTTCAAGTCCCTGCTACATCATTGTCATTAAACCCAAGCCTTGATTAAAAGTACTTGCAGTTTAAGTCAGGATTTTTTAATAAACCTATAATTAAACACAAATGGCTAGGGGTGTAACGAGGGGGAAAAAGGAACACAATTCCTCGGGCGCCGAATCACTATGGGGCGCCGAACCACTGCGAGGATCGCCCAAAAGTCTTAACAATCACAAGTACTTTCTTTAACAGCACATTTGCTTCCGAAAGACTTTAGGTTCGAACATGGGTTTCGAACATGCCCTTGCAAATGACAGTTGTTGCATTTCGGAGCTTTGCCATGGCAGTGTTTAACTTGTGATAAGCACAAATGGCGATTGCAGGTTTTTAAAAGCCATGAAAGAAAATGAAGAAGATAAACATATTTTTTAATGATTTTTGTCAAACGTTTAAGCACTAGTTTGAATGCACTGAAGTTTGAAACAAAGTATCTAAAGAGTAGGAAGCTACAAGGATAAAAAGTCTGCTGAGAGCCAGTTATTTTCAGGCATTTTTGTCGTGCCTAAAATGGATTTCTGCCCTTCAGAAATCCAAGACGATGGAAGTTGACGATAGTTTCGCGCCTTGCAAAGGTGTCAGAGTGCATATATTTTACTTGCAACATGTTGTTTGCTGTGGTACCGTTATCATCGTCAATTTCTCGAGCCTTTCAAACTTCAGCAGGAACAAGTGACGCTCAACTTCCTTTGTGCAATCAACGGCGGTTTGTTTTCGAGCCAAACAAAAAGGCTGGCTGGTGCGCTCATCAGGTCTTGCACGACACCATTAATGTTTGTCTGAAAGCTAGTGAACAACTTAGAAGTGACAACAAAGAGTTTTGCAGTTATTAATGTAATCATCGTGTAGGTAAGATGAATGAAACGGTTCGGCAAAGTCACGATTTTTCGTATACGTGGGACATATTACCAGTAGTGGAATATTATGGTCAGGACAGGGCGAGTGCAAACGCGAAGATTCCAGATGGTTTCATCAATCCGGTGGCTAATATTTCTAAAGGATTTCTTCTAAAGGATTTAAATATTTCCAAAGCGTGTGGATTTCCAGGCTTCTGCAGTTCTTCAGCTGCAGTTGCTTGCCGGAATGTAACGCTAATGCACTGTGGACAATGCCACGCTGCTGGAGGCATTATTTACATAACTCTGACTACTCTTCTTGGCTTACTTGTGATTCTCGGTAACGCTTTTGTTGTTTATTTTACTGTAACACAAAGATCTGGATTCACTGGACCGTACAACTGGATCCGAGCATCGTTAGCTACAGCAGACATGTTTGCAGGTACACAAATGTAAGGATCAGGCCCGTAACCTGCTTGGGACTCCAGGGGTCGAAGAGATTTCTGAGGGGGCCCAAAAGCACNATTANAAGTNCAATAGTTTTAAACCAGTGCTTCTTAACTTATTGCGTTTTCGTTCACCCCTGCCATCGATTGCTGCATTCCCATTAACCCTACTTGGAATGTATGGCCGATGTGACAACAATCATATTCATCGAGTGTTTATAGTTAGTCCACGGCATTTGGTCTACTAACTACTTTATTCACAGCATGCTTTCCGCCATACAGTAAATTGGCTATGATCGTCAAACATGGTTTGTTCACAGAGTCAGTTTCGCAATGTTTTTTGCATTTCATCAGTACACTTGCTATTTCAAATTAGGAAGGGAGAGGCTTTTTGCTAGCAGAGTCAGTTACGAAGGATGAACGGAGGGAATTTTACTGTTTGCATAAATGTTCGTGTTGTTGTTTGAAAAATTTCGAGGACTTACTCTGATAAATGTCGTGTATGTTTCGTAAATGACTCCGCAAATTTGAGTGAGCCAAAACTGGTTGCTATACTTAAAATAGCAAAACATGCATTGAGCAGACGGCTGATGGCTCGATCCTTCACTTCTGGGATGAAAAAATCCTTAGCCTCGCTGCGTGCCACCCGCGGCCGACCATAAAAGTTCCGCCCTTTCCACTCCCCAAATTTGCTTGCAAGAATTTAAAATGAAAGATTATTCTGTTCGTCCTTTGTAAAGATACAAGGAATACAGTATTAAAACATCGTGGACAACAGAATCAAACCGTCACAAACTTAAATAGGTCTCGTTTTTCATTCTCGGTTATGGGTCTTGCTATTTCTGTTCGTTTGCCACCTTTCTCATCATGTACTCCTCTTATTTCATCTTTCTCCTTTACATACACATCTACAGACCGAGGATATTTCGTTAAATTTTTGCCTAGTTGGTTTTTAGTCTGTGGTTAGCCGCACCACTTAGCTTTAATTGTTCATAATTTTGGGAGCTCAAACAAAGGACACAAAAACGTGTTTTTGCGGTGCCCAATTAGATAAGTGATTGCCGGATAGCTACTCCACATAGCTGTAAACATTTATGTATGTTTGTATTTAACGTAGTATCCGCTTCTTTAACTAAAGAAAATATATACACTAGCTGTAGTAAGCAGGGTTGCGGAGTCGGTTTTGGGGTCGCAAGCAGTCGGAAGTTTTTGGGTGGAGTCGGAGTCGGATTTTTTATCCGACTGCGGAAGTACAACTGAACCATTTTTTACATCGCACTCCTAAGTTAAGACTCCCAACTCGTGCCTGTTCAAATGGTACAATTTGTTTTGAAACTTATTGCAACAGAGATCTTCCTGCGTACCACGATTTCCTTTGATTGCTAGTTGCTACAAAATTGTTGACAGCCAAACTCCATTCACGTTATGTTAATAAGTCGGAGTCGGAAATTTTGGAAAGGTTGGAGTTGGAGTCGGACATTTTACCTCCGACTACGCATCCCGGATAGAAGGTCATGATAATGAATTTAATACTGTAACCTAATCTCGGTAGTGTAAAGAATGTTTCGTTGTTCACTTTATGTTTAAGTAACTTTTTGTTTCTCTTAGAATGTAGGCTTCAAACGTTAACTATGTCGCCAGTGGCCCGATGTCTCCTAAGATGCGGACCCATTTAGGTAAAATTTTTCAAATAGGTTTAAAACTAGCTCTAGTTGAGAAGCGTTGGCTTGCAGCCTCCATCGTGACCTACAAGCTTGGTCTAGTTGTTGGGTCGGGCTTCCCCCAATTACGTGTGTCTAGTGTTATTCCTACCTTCGTCCGTAACCAATAGGCGTATATTTCAAAAAATGTATTACCAAACCCTACCAGGTGGGTCATCGTTTTTTTATTCCTTAGCAATGATTACGACGCTATTAACATTCAATGGTAATCGCTCTGAACAACTTAATTTGGCGCAACTATTGCCAAATTGTGCAACTGCTTTGGGTAAAGATCCTTCTAATAAAAACCTTCGTCACAATCAGGGTCGTAACCATGGGCGTCGGAGGGGGCAGGGGGCCCTTGGACCCCCCGGATTTTGAAATTATTAGCAAAAAAAGGTTGTTTTTTGAATTTCGAGGGGTAAAAAAAACAAATTTCACCACTTTTGGCTCACCCCTGGAAAAAATTTTGAAAAAATCTCCTACTGCCCCCCCGTGGAAAAAATCCTACCGACGCCCATGGTCGTAACCAAGCAATAACCCCCCCGAATTTTTGATAAACATATATGTTAGGTACAACATCAAGTTACAATCATTTTGCCCCCACTCCCCACCCCGAAAATATTAGCCGTTAGCGGTCATGATCACAATCATAACTAAACTTACCGTTTTCCCTTGCGTTGGAAACCTAATTTATCAAAATAAGAGAAACACCTTTTATAGGCTTCTCTTGCATTTTAGCCCGCGAGGTCATTTTGTGCGACCCGCAGGGCAGCCACACGTGCATACTGTAGATAGCACATATTTCGAGTGCATGTTAAAAGGATATCTAGAAACTCCTAGAAATCCCTGCCATGTTAAAGTAATTTTATCGATTAGAACAAATATAAGCTCAAGTTTTCTGTAGGCTTTCGAGGAATCAACCAACTGGGCTCTGCTTTCATCTTTTTGCGATGATTCAAATTTACGCTGATCTGTATTCAAGTAACACTCAGCAGGTGAAACAAGCAAGGAATCATTCGCAAATTTTTATCGATTTTTCAAATCAAATTGCATATTTTTATCGATTAGACTAGAATTCTCGAGATTTTATTCCGTCTATGTGTACTACAGTGTCAATGTGAAATAGAGAGAAAGAGAGAGAGTTTATTGGCGCAAATATTAAACAATTTCATACAAATTAAAGCTAAGGCGCTGGGACACCGAAAAAAAACTGTTAAACAGGTTGTCTC